>Ga0310694_10000216_pt1 | contig 83818 bp, 72 predicted proteins | sample 174DNAGHGhighgp2_FD_203884 | JGI IMG/M metagenome (GOLD analysis project Ga0310694, IMG submission 203884) | Sheep rumen microbial communities from Palmerston North, Manawatu-Wanganui, New Zealand - 1742 DNA GHGhigh gp2 (v2) (version 2) | ecosystem: Host-associated > Mammals > Digestive system...
ATAAAGAAGAGGAGAAGAATTTCTACTACCACTCCGACCACCTCGGCAGCGCCGCCTACCTGACATCGGGAGGCGATGTAACCCAGACCTTGAACTACCTCCCCTACGGCGAGGATTGGATTGATGTTCAAAACAACATGGATCCCCGCCTCGGCATCTACCGCTTCAACGGCAAAGAGAAAGACTATGAGTCAGGCTTCCACTACTACGGCGCCCGCTACTACTGGAGCGAGGTGCTAACAGGGTGGCTCAGCGTTGACCCGATGGCTGACAAGTACCCAGGCATATCGCCTTATGCTTACTGCGCGTGGAACCCAGTCAGGCTGATTGACCCGAATGGTATGGAGGCCATGGAGGGCTGGCCGCCTCAACGTTATAAAGAAAAATGGAATAAGCTAAACCGTCAAGAGCAAAATGTGTTACTATACGACATAAGATTTATGAAGGCGCTCACCATGGATGAAAATTCAGGATTAGCTGTAGCAGAAACAAAAAAACAATATGGAAGAAATGGAAAGGGTGATGAAAGCGATGCATTTAGACACGCTTATTGGCAGGCATTAAATACACAAGATGTTGGTGAGGATTTTACACGAAAAATGTCGGATGCACATGAATATAGTACTCCAGCTAAAGAAGTTGATTCAGATCTTATAATGGATATTCATAACAATGATATAGGTATACAAGTAGGAAGAGAGAATCCACAAGCATCCCCGGCTGAACTGATAAGTATTATTAAAAGCAAAATGGACGCAGGAGAATTACTCATTATTAATAAAGATGGTAAGTTGGTTAAATCAAACGGAAAACCGTTAGCTGAAAGTGAAATTAGAAGATTGAGTAAATCACGTGAAATAAAGAATGATATACTATTGCATCGGAAAACAAAAGTAGAAGGGAGCAAATATGAATAATAAGGTTTTATTTTTTGTTTTAGTGGCTTTTATTGCTTCATGTTCGGGCACAAAAACAAAATCCCATGAAGATGAATATTCTGAGTATATTATTTCTAATGTAACAGAATGCATAGTAGATACACTATTTTCTCATAATGATACCGGAATCATTTCGTCAGTGGAGGTACAGATAATAGGATATGTTAATGGTAGCGCTACTATTAAATTCGAAAATGGCGCTGATAGATTTGAGGAGGTGTATTTGGCTGATTCTGTGCGGTATGTATATAGGAATGAGTGGTATGATAACGGCCTTATTTTTATATACACACCACATGAAGATGTGTCAATGGGAAATATTAGATTAGAGTACAAATTTTAATGGCTGATACTATTAGAAAAACAATAAAAAGTTAAAGGATTAATATGGATGCATTTAACCTTTTGGGAAAGAGGTGTCTTATCGCTTTGTTAACTTTGCCCTTACTACAAGGATGTGTACGTTCGTTTAGTTCTAAAACGTTCGATGAGAGTAGAAACTCCTTTTATACACGATGCTATTATTGGGAGAATCCTCGATTCCCTTTAATTGAACCATTCGAACTATGGAAGACTCCTGTCGGTGGATGGTTAATTAATATTGGTGAGGTTAAATCCGAAGATGTTGTGCCGACAGAGAAATATGGACCGGTTGATCTAATATATTGTAGCAATGAAATGATCTATTGTCATGTGCTTGAAAATGCTCCGGGACATAATCCTCAGATGCCACAATTATCATATCCCGAAAGATGGTTTACCATTAATATGGGGAATATGACAATGACCAATTATGAAGGGGAAGATTCTTTCCGTGCCGGAATAGGAGATTCTATCTTTGCATTGCTTCAAAATCCAGATTCACTATATGCGCGCTTTTGCGATGACGTATGGGCCTTACCATGGATACCGGATTCTGTTACTGTTAAGTAATATAGACTTCTGGAGTAATAATTGAAGCTTCCAGCACATAAAACCGAAGGGGTAAACCGCACGAAAACCGTGCGGTTTTACCCCTTTGTTCTCACCGGCAATGACCCCCGTAAGGGGTGGCGAATACCGCTGAATGAAATCAAATACAATGAGCAACGCGACGCCCTTCGCCTTAATCCGCAAAGTGGGGGACTTTGCGGGGCTCGGCTCACAAGTCCACAGGACTTGCTCACAGGCTACGGCTACTTGCCTCGGCAGGCTCGGCAGGCACACCACGGCGCCCGCTATATGGACCATGAGTTGATGACCATGTGGCTGTCTGTTGACCCGATGGCTGACAAGTATCCCGGCATTTCGCCGTATGCTTACTGCGCCTGGAATCCGGTGAAGCTGGTGGATCCGGATGGATGCGAAATCAGTCTGGTTTTCAGTTCCAATGGGAAATATCGGGGATGCACAAAGGAAGGATATACGGGAGCAATAATTATATATGATGGAAATCGTGACTTTAAAAATATGTCATCGACGCAACTGGAATCTGCTACAAAAAATGATAAAAACAAAGCAGAAAACTATACCTATTCCAACTATAGAAACACAATGTCCAAGAATGCCAAAGAGAAAATGTATACACATATTGCAAGTAAAATGGAAGGGTATGTGGTGCAGGGGGCAGACCCTCGCTATCCATTTTCTTTGAAAGACTTAGAGGGAGGCAAGATATTCTATAAGGAAGAGGGGGAAGGGGCTTTCATTTCTACTACAGGGAGGAATAGAATTATCGCTATTGAATCCAATCTTATTCCGTTAGATATGTCGTGTTCCTCCTCGGGATTCGGTTACGAGGCCACTGTAGAAAACATCCAAGCCAGTATCGTTATTCATGAGTGGTATGGCCATTTACGGCGAGGATGGGGTGATGCTAATAATAATCACCAATTATGCTATGCTGCGGTTTATCATGATCCATTGTATAGGAAAACGACTGAAAGTTATAAAAATTTTATAAACAGAATGTATGATTATTATAAACGAAAAGAAAACAATAATAAAAAAAAGAGATAACACTATGAAAAAAAATATTAAAACATTATTCTTGCTTTTATTATTCTTTTGTGGTGTAAAAGACCTAAATGCGCAAGTCACATATGACAGCATTGTAATTCAGTATTTTACTATCAATGGCGGCGAATATAACTGTATTACAATATATCCCCATGGTTTAAATGATGTTTTCGAGTATGATACCACTCCTGCAATTCGAGTGGAGTGCACGGAAAAAAGAACCGCTGCCCTCCGAAAGCGTTCAGGTACAGGTATTGTATACAGTGAAACACAACAAAAGTGTTTCTTACTCAAAAATGATTTCTTAATGAATGATAGTTCCGGTGAATCGTATTTTGAAAAAATCATGTCATTCTGCTTTTTTATCAAAAATACTGATGGTAACATATGGGTAAGCAAATGCAATGCTCACGATGAAATATCGGAGGGGTATGCCGTATGTAGTATTCGTTTTTATGGTTCAAGTTTAAACAATAGAAGCACCATTATTGATTATCATTTTGTACACCATAGCCTTGACGTTTTTCGAGAAGAATATTTGAATTTCATTTTCTTGCTTAAGGAGATAAGTAATATCCCTAAATATTATTTAGTCAAGAATGCTACAGACTCGGATTAAAAAAATGATTCAGGTGACAGGGAATAGATGCCTGCACCAACAAAAAAAAAAAACGATAAGGATGGGACTGGGGTCTAAATGGAACAGGGAACTGACACCTGTCCCCGAACAACAACTAATTGACCCATCTGCACATAAAACCGAAGGGGTAAACCGCACGAAAACCGTGCGGTTTTACCCCTTTGTTTTCACTGGTGAAGTACCTTGTAAGGAAGTACGAACACCTTTGAATAGCATCACATTTGTGCTATATTAGTAATAAAACAGTTTTTTGTATGGATACGTTGGATAATGAGAAAGTACCGGAGATGCTAACTCTCAACGAAAAAATATTGTTGGAAGTGTTGAGACAGTTCGATTTTCTTCGGGCATATCGTTTCATCATCACTCAACTGAATATTTTCGGAAGAGAGCATTCTGTTGTTTATAGTTCACCTCGAAAACAGATATACATAAAATGGGATGTTGAATTTGAAGTGGAATTACGCCAAGAAAGAATATTAAAGTATAAATCTGTCGATGTTTCCAATTACGCCAAGCAATATGGTATTTTATTGGACACGGGTTACATTTTTGAGCGAATAGCAAAGTATGCTGATTTTATAAAAAAGCATAAAAATGATTTGCTATGCTAAGGGGAGGCAGAGAACAGAAAAGGGTATTCTAGGATAGACAGAGGCGACACAATAAATTGGGCGGCTTGTCGTTGTTAGGGGTATGAAAGAACTGGCAATGCATGTCTACGACCTGATGGAGAATTCCACGGCCGCCAACTCAAAAGATGTCAAGCTGACTATCGTGGACAGCTTGAAGAATAATGATTTCCACTTCACCATCGAGGATAACGGCAAGGGCATGAGTCCTGAGTTCCTGGCGAAGGTGACGGATCCCTACACCACGTCGCGCACGACGCGCAAGGTGGGGCTGGGGCTGCCGCTCATCAAGATGAATACCGAGAAGTGCGGCGGCGGCATGAAGCTGACCTCCGAGGTGGGGGTGGGTACGCGGCTGGAGTTCTGGTTCGAGCACAACAACTGGGACCGTCCGCCGATGGGCGACCTGGCGGGGACGCTGGTGATGCTGCTGTCGGCTCACGAGGATATCCATTTCGTCATCACCTACCGCACCGACGTGGGCGAGTTCGTGCTGGACACCGACGAGCTGAAGGAGGCGTTGGACGGCATGTCGATGAACGACATACATATCATCAACTACCTGAAGGAGATGATAAGCGAGAACCTGAAAGAGATAAAGGCTAACGAGTAGTGTGTCTTAGGCATTCCTAGGATATATCCTAGGGAGGGGGTAAAAAATGAAACGTATAGGGGTTCTTTCAGATACTCACGGGGTGGTGCCGAAGCAGGTGTATTCTTTCTTTGCGGACTGCGACGAGCTGTGGCATGCGGGGGACATAGGTCCCGGAGTGCTGGAAGAGTTGCGGTCGTGGAAGGAGGTCCGTGCCGTGTGGGGCAACTGCGACAGCTTCGCGCTGCACTACGAGCTGGAGGAGCGCGCCTTCTTTGAGGTGGAGGGACTACGGGTGCTGATGACGCATATCGGCGGCTGGCCGGGACACTACCCCTATGAACTGCGTCGCACCCTCGAGCTGGCGAAGCCCGATATCTTCGTCTGCGGGCACAGTCATATCCTGCGGGTGATGTACGACAAAGACTACAACTTCCTACACATCAATCCTGGTGCCGCCGGCCGACAGGGCTTCCACAAGGTGGGCACACTGGTGCGTTTCGTCATTGACGGGACACCGAAGGAGATGGAAGTTATGGATTTCCCTAAATTTTGAGTCGAAGAGACTTGCTCACTTTTATTTATTCTTCGCTCCGCTCAATTTCGGCGGTGTTGACTCACTTCATTTGATTAATTCTAATGTGTTATTCGCTATATTGTATCTATTTCAGCGGTGCTCATGGGCTTTGCCACGCAGGCTTTCCTACGCCACCCCTTCGGGGGGTCGAGACATCGAGGCTTGCTCACTTTTATTTATTCTTCGCTTCGCTCAATTTCAGCGGTGTTCGCCACCCCTTCGGGGGTTGAATACTTAGTCACTTTTTCTGGGCGATGATGACGCCTGAAATGACGACAATCATGCCTAGTACTTTCAGCCAGCTGAAGTCCTCTTGCCCTATAAGGACGGCGGCGACGAGGGAGAAGACGGGTATGGCGTTGTTGAAGATGCAGGCCTCGGAGGCTCCGAGGTTGCGCACACCGTAGTTGTAGCCGGCATAGGCTAGGGTGGAGCAGAAGATGCCGAGGACTAGCAAGATCAGCAACATCTTGGGACTCCAGGAGAGGAGGTGAAAGGTGAGAGGTGAAAGGTGAAAGGTGAAGGATGAAAGTGTGAGGATGAGGAAGTAGGCGAGGCCTATGATGTTCTGCCAGGTGGTGATGACAAGGGGATTGTAGCGGTCTACTATCTTGACCAGTAATAGGGTGTAAACTATTGCAATGACTACGGCGCCGGCGAGGAAGAGGAGGCCCTGGAATTGAAAATTGAAAATTGAAAATTGAAAATTCTCTGTCGAGCTTGTTGTCATGAGGACGACACCTGCCAAAGAGAGCATTACGCCGATGATCATCACGGGCTTGATGCGTTGGCGGTAGGCTATCCACATGCCAAAGGGTACGAAGAGGGGGATGGTGGCGATGACCACCGATGCCAGCGAGCCGCTGACGAGGCGTACCCCGTTGGTCTCGCAGAGGTGATAGATGAAAGGCTCGCAGAGTGCCAGCAGGAGGAACCACTTGATGTCCTTGCGGTGAATGCGTTGCATTTTGCGTGTGAGCAGCAGGAAGGGGACCATCACGACGGTGGCCAGTGCCAGGCGCAGGGTGATGAGTGCGGTGACGGTCATGTGCTCCTCGGTGAGGAAGAGTTCCTTGGTGAGGATGAAGCTCACGCCCCAGAAGACTACCGAGGCGGTGATGAGGATATAGGTAAGGGATTTGCTGTTCACGGGTTAATTTAGTGATGAGTGATGAATGATGAGTGATGAATGATGAGTGATGAATGATGAGTGATGAATGATGAGTGATGAATGATGAGTGATGAGTGATGAGTGATGAGTGATGAATGATGAATGATGAGTGATGAATGATGAGTGATGAGTGATGAGTGTTTAGTGTTTAGTGTTTAGTGTTTAGTGATGAATTCTTTTTAAATCTTTTAAAATCTGCCGGAGAAATAAGTTCTGATAGTTGCTCATTACATTTGATTGATTTAATAGGTATTCGCAGGCATACCATTGATTGAGATAGAAAAGTGGGGAGTGATGAGTGATGAATGATGAGTGATGAATGATGAGTGTTTAGTGTTTAGTGTTTAGTGTTTAGTGTTTAGTGATGAATTCTTTTTAAATCTTTTAAAATCTGCCGGAGAAATAAGTTCTGATAGTTCTGATAGTTCTGATTGAGATAGAAAAGTGGGGAGTGGGGAGTGATGAGTGATGAATGATGAGTGATGAATGATGAATGATGAGTGGTGAGTGGTGAGTGATGAGTGATGAGTGTTTAGTGTTTAGTGTTTAGTGTTTAGTGTTTAGTGTTTAGTGAGGAGTGAGGAATGAGGAATCTTAATTCTTAATTTTTAATTTTTAATTCTTAATTTTTAGAACGGGTAGTTGATACCGAAGTTGGTGACTATCTGGTTGAATGCCCAGTGGCGTGGGCGCCAGCGGAGGCTCTCGCTGAATCCCGGGTCGTAGAGGGGGATGGCGAAGTCGAGGCGCAGCGTGGCCACGGAGACGTTGACGCGTAGGCCGAGGCCTACGCCCACGGCGATCTCTTTATAGAATCTGTCCCACCTGAACTCGCCGTCGGGGTAGAGGGTGGTGGGGTTGACGACCCAGATGTTGCCTATGTCGGCGAAGAGGGCGCCCTCGAAGATGCCTGCGATGGGGAAGCGCTCCTCGAGGTTGACGACGAGCTGGAGGTCGCCGACGCGTTCGAAGCCTGATACTGTGCTGGCATCGAAGCCTCCGGGGCCGAGACGGCGGAGGGGCCATGCGCGCATGGTGGTGGGGCCACCGCCGAAGAAGCTCTTCTCGTAGGGCATCTCTGTGGAGTTGCCGTAGGGGAGACCTATGCCCAGCAGGCAGTGGGCGACGAAGGTGTTCTTCTTGCCGTGGTAGAAGTAGCGCGTGTATTCGCCCGAGAAGCGTACGTACTGCGAGAAGGGTACGTCGAAGAACTGGCGCACGCCGTTGCTGTCGACGTTGCCGTCGAAGAGGTTGCTGAGGAGGCTGAGCAGGTTGCCGGCACTCTCGACGGAGAAACGGTAGGTGGAGAAATTCTTGCGGATGCCGAACTGCTGGTTGGAGTAGGAGAAGTCGTAGCGTGCGGCCATGATGAAGTGGTCGGAGTATTGGTAGGCCAGACGCAGGAGGTCGCTCTGGTTGATGATGCGAGCGATAAAGTCGCCGTCGAGGCCGAGGATGCGCACGAAGGTGAGGTCGATGGGCGTCAGTTGGTGCTGTGCCGTCATGCTGTTGAGGCCGGTGCCGATGCGCTGTGTCCAGGCGTAGCCAAAGGAGGTGTTGGCGACGATGCGTTCGAACCAGTAGCGGTACTGGTAGCTGCCGCCGAGGGTGATGAGGGTGTGGGGACGAGTGCGCTGCCACGAGACGAGGGAGGAGAAGGGCATGAGGAATTCGGGCATGTCGAGCGAGATGTCGAGACCTGTCTCGAAGGCGCTGACGTTGTCGTAGAAGCCGTTGCCGCTGCTGCTACTGGAGAAGATCAGTTTGGGGAGCTCGAGCAGCAATGTTCCCTTGACTTTCAGCAGCTCGGCGCCGCCGAAGAGGTTCTTGTGCTGGTATTCGAGGGAGGTCTCGAGTCCGAAGTTGCCGTTGGTGAAGAAGTTGCCGTTGGTGTCGCTGGCGCTGAAGGACGAGGCGTTGGTGATCTCGAGGGAGAGGGAGAGCTTCTGCTGTGTGGTGTTGATGAGGCGCACATGGGCGTCGACCAGCGGCAGGCTGTCGGTGGAGAAGGGTGACTCGCTAAACTCCACGTTGATATACTTGAAGTTGCGCAGGTTGAGCAGTGAGTTGTAGGTGCTGTTGATATAGCGGGGACGGTAGGTCATGCCGGGGAAGAGCATCATGGAGCGGCTGATGGTCAGCGGGTGGATGGTCATGGGTTTGTCGTAGATGAACTGGTAGTCGAAGGCCTGCCTGACGCCGGAGTAGTTGTAGATGAGGGTGTCGTATTGCGACTCGCCCGAGCGGAGTCCCGCGGTGCTGTTGGGGTAGATGTAGATATTGTTGATGTGGTAGATTTGCAGGTTGTCGCCGTTGACATAGACGTCGATGGAGAGGCGTCGGTTGTGGTAGGTGGTGTCGACCACGAAGGAGATGTTCTCCAGGGAGGCTTGGTAGTAGCCTTCATCGCGGAGGTTGTTGACGAGGCGTGTGCGCTCTGCCGCCAGCTTGTCTTGGTCGTAGGGGTTGCCGGCCTGCAGTGGCGATTCGGCCTGCCAGTTCTCCAGTAGGCGCATGATGGCGAGGTTGCCGCAGTGATAGGTGATATCGTCGATGATGTAGCGGTGGGTGGCGCGGATGCGGTAGCCGATGGAGATTTTCTGGTCGGTAATATCGGTGGTGTCGAAGGTGACGGTGGAGTTGAAGCAGCCCTTGGTCTCGAGCAGTCGTTGCAGCTGTTGGGCGGTGCGTTGGGCTTTCCCCTCCTCGTAGATGACGGGCGCCTGTCCCAGGTTGCGCCAGTAGCGTCCCCAGAAGGTGCTGTCGGTGGGGCTGGCGACGCAGTATATCCACATGCCTACGGGCAGTGCCTGGATGCCGAACACTTTGGAGTTAGGGCGCTGGAGGTAGTAGTTCTGGGCTTTTTTGAGGGCGTCTTTGACCTCGGGTGTCACGTCGCTGCTGTCGGCCATGACGACGGTCTGCTCTGTGCGGTGTAGCAGGTGGCCTCCTTCGGGGATGTAGCGGCTCGGGCCGCAGCTTGCTAGGGTGAGGAGAAGGATGAGAGTGATGAGTGAGGAGTGATGAGTGAGGAATGATGAGTGAGGAATGAGGAGTGAGGAGTGATGAGTGATGAGTGAGGAATGAGGAGTGATGAGTGATGAGTGATGAGGAATGAGGAATCGGCTGACGCGGGTGGGGCGCTTCAGCTTAAAGCTCTTCATTCTTATTCTTTCACTCTTCATTTTTTATTTTTTATTTCCTTCTCTCGCTCTTTTTTTCAATTTTCTTCACTGGATTATCTTTATCCTTCAAGGTGTTGCCTCATCAAGTTCGGCAGGCGTACCACAGTTCCCTTTCAGGGTGCAATTTTCAATTTTCATTTTTCTCTTTCACTCTTCGTCTTCGACGATTCTCAGGATGAGGTTTGTGCTGCCAATGTTTTTGTTCATATAGTCGGTGCAGGCCTGCGAGGCTTTGCTGTAGAACTCCTCGTCTTCCAGCAGTCGTTTCAGAAGTGCGCCGCTCTCCTCGCTGTGTTCGCCATTCTCCACGCTCCATCCGCCGCCGCGCTCAATGATGTCCTTGGCTTCCTGGAATTTGTGGTAGTTGGGGCCGAAGAGGACGGGCTTTCCGAAGGTGACGGCCTCGAGGATGTTGTGGATGCCCACGCCGAAGCCGCCGCCGATATAGGCTACGTCGGCGTAGCGGTAGAGCTTGGAGAGGAGTCCGATGTTGTCGATGAGGAGTACTTGAGGAGTGTTAAGTGTTAAGTGTTTAGTGTTTAGTTGGCTGCCGCGGCATTGCGAAGCATCACTAAACACTGAACACTGTTCACTAAACACTGAGTAGCGGATGCTGTCGGGGAAGAGTTTTTCTATCTGCTGGAGGTGTTCCTCACTGATAACGTGTGGAGCCAGGATGATTTTGAGTGATGAGTGATGAGTGATGAGTGATGAATGATGTGTGGTGGGTGATGAGTGATGGGTGATGAGTTTGGAGATGAGTTGCTCGTCGGGGGGCCAGGTGCTGCCGGCGACAAGCACCTTGCCGTCGTGGCCGTTGAGGAAGGCTTCGGCGACTTCGTTGCGTTCTGCCTGTTCTGCTATCTGGTGCACCCGGTCGAAGCGGGTGTCGCCCGCTATCGAGCAGTGGTCGATGTCGCCGAGGTATTGCAGCAGTTGCATGCTCAAGGCGTTCTGCACGAAGAGGTGGGTGAAGCAGCGGTTCAGCTGTTTGAGGAACCAGCGGCCGTACCATTTGAAGAAGTACTGGTCTTCGCGGAAGATGGCGGAGAAGATATAGGTGGGGATGCCGCGTCGGCGCAACTCGTCGAGGTAGTTGTACCAGAATTCGTACTTCACGAAGAAGACGATGTCGGGCTTGAGGGTGTCGATGAGTCGGCGGGCGTTGCGCGGGGTGTCCATGGGCAGGTAGAGCACGGCGTCGGCCTGTGCGTAGTTCTTGCGCACCTCGTAGCCCGAGGGGGAGAAGAATGTCACCACCACGCGGTAGTCGGGGTGTCGCTGGCGGAAGGCCTCGAGGACGGGACGTGCCTGCTCGAACTCGCCGAGGCTGGCGGCGTGGAACCAAGCCAAGTGCTCCCCGGAGCCTTTAAGGTCTTTAAGATTTTTAAAACCTTTCCAGCCACGCGCCATCAGTCTGGCGTTGCGGTGGCCGAACAATGCCGCCAGGCGGATGCCCAGCGTGTATAGATAGATGCCTAGGGTATATAATACTCTCATTGTCTAGTGTTTCAGGATTAATAGTAGTAGTAATCGTAGGAGGTGCGGCCCATCAAGGGGAACATCCAGGTCAGCTTCAGGCCGACCATGAGGTCGAAGTAGCGGCTGTTGTCCTTTCCGTTGAGACCCATGACGTTGTCGATGATGTAAGGACGTGACGACCAGCTCCAGCACTGGCTTACGTTGAGTTCCACCTTGAAGTTGACATAGGTGGAGGCGTTGCTCATGTAGGCGAAGCCAATGGCCTCGGTGAGTATGACGCCGTTGCGTAGGTGGTCGTAGAGGCGTGCATAGGCGCCGTCCAGCTGTGGCACAAGGCTCTCGTTCATGTCTTGCGAGTTGACGGTCTTCTGCATCATCCAGCCGCCGCTGAGTTTCAGGTAGGGACCCGAGTTGGGGTTGCGTTTGAGTATGGTGAATATCTTCGCCACGCCAATTCGTGCCGCGAGGCCGCGGTTGTAGAGCGTCACCACGCCGTCGTAGCCGCCCCAGCTCATCAGGTGGCCGTCGGGGCTGAAGATGTCGCCCATGCGTTCCACGCGCTGTGTCAGGTTGTCGCTGTTGTAGCCGAACCAGAGGTCGCCGTCCAGCGTCATCATCCAGCCGTTCTGGTATTTGTAGTCGCACTCAAGACCGAAGTTCAGGTAGGGGCCGTCGTAGAGGTCCTTCATGTTGCCTCCCGTCAGTCCCAAGCTGTTGCTGCCACCCATGGGCATCAGCGCTCCGGCGGAGAAGCCGATGATGTGGCACTCCAGCGTGTCCACGCCGTGCTTCTCCTGGGCTTGGAGTGAATTGAAAGAAGGAAATTGAAAAATGAAAATAAGGCTGACACAAATAAACTTGCGCATGCAACGGGCTGCTGACCACCGACCACAGAGTACTTTCATCTTAATTTTCAATTATTTTTCAATTTTTTTTACTTTTCACTTCTCACTTTTCACTTTTTTCGTATTTTTGCAAATCGTTTAGAGAAACGACAAACGACACAAAATATTGTATAATAAATAAAAAAATAATGGTTATGGGTTATAGGTTATGGGTTATAGACGCTCCGCAGTCGAAATGTCGACATTGTGAGGCGGCAGCCCTCAATAACCAATAACCTATAACCTGTAACCTGTAAAAAAAATGGCAAAAGACTTTTCGAAACGCAGTGAGAATTATTCCGAATGGTATAACGAACTTGTTGTGCGTGCCGACCTCGCTGAGCAGAGTGCCGTGCGCGGCTGCATGGTGATAAAACCCTATGGCTATGCCATCTGGGAGAAAATGCAGCACCAGCTTGACAGTATGTTCAAGGCTACCGGCCACGTCAACGCCTACTTCCCTCTGTTCATCCCCAAAAGCTTCCTCAGCCGTGAGGCCGAGCATGTGGAGGGTTTCGCTAAGGAGTGCGCCGTGGTGACCCACCACCGCCTGATGAACGACCCCAACGGCAATGGTGTCGTCGTCGACCCCGCCGCCAAGCTCGAGGAAGAGCTCATCGTGCGCCCCACCTCCGAGACTATCATCTGGAGCACCTATAAGAACTGGATCAAGAGCTACCGCGACTTGCCCATCCTTTGCAACCAGTGGGCCAATGTCGTGCGCTGGGAGATGCGTACCCGCATGTTCCTTCGCACCGCCGAGTTCCTGTGGCAGGAAGGCCATACCGCCCATGCCACCCGCGAGGAGGCTGAGGCTGAGGCCCGCAAGATGCTCGACGTCTATGGCGACTTCGTGGAGAACTATATGGCTGTGCCCGTCATTAAGGGTCACAAGAGTCCCAACGAGCGCTTCGCCGGTGCCCTCGACACCCTCTGCATCGAGGCTATGATGCAGGACGGCAAGGCCCTGCAGGCCGGCACCAGCCACTTCCTTGGACAGAACTTCGCCAAGGCCTTCGAGGTGCAGTTCCTCAACAAAGAGAATAAGTTGGAGTATGTCTGGGCTACCTCGTGGGGCGTCAGCACCCGCCTGATGGGTGCCCTCATTATGACCCACTCTGACGACAACGGCCTCGTGCTGCCGCCGCGCCTGGCTCCCATCCATGTGGCCATCGTCCCCATCTGCAAGAGCGACGAGCAGCAGAAACAACTCGACGAGCATATCGCCCCGATAGTGAAAGCCCTTGAGGCCAAAGGTCTCGTGGTGAAGTACGACAACCGTCCGGAGTATAAGCCGGGCTGGAAGTTCACCGAGTACGAGTTCAAGGGTGTTCCCGTGCAGTTGGCCATCGGTGCCCGCGACATGGAGAACGGTACCTGCGAGGTGCGTCGCCGCGACACCCTGGAGAAGGCCACCCTGCCGCTCGAAGGCATCGCTGACCATGTCTACGACCTTATGGAGGATATTCAGAAGAATCTCTTCAAGAAGGCCGCCGACTTCCGTGCTTCGATGACCCGCAAGGTCGACACCTGGGACGACTTCAAGGTGGAGATCGAGAAGAACGGCTTCCTGCTCTGCCATTGGGACGGCACCCCCGAGACCGAGGAGAAGATCAAGGAAGAGACCAAGGCTACCATCCGCTGCATCCCCTACGACGCCCCCGAAGAGGAAGGCAAGTGCATCTACAGCGGTAAGCCCAGCCACCGCCGCGTAGTCTTTGCGAGAAGCTACTAAAGCTAATCTTCGCGCACAATATTTTTAGGCGAAATTTCTACCGCCTCTATGGTATTGACGAGAGTCGTATCGTAGGGGCGGCAGATTCTTATATAGTTGTCGGTCCAACCGAACATGGTTTGATTGCTTGATTGCTTGATTGCTTGATCGTTTGAGTGGGGAGTTGATTCCCAGAGAACTGGACGGGTCTTGCCAAGTTGGCTGGCGATGAACTCCTTGTGCTTCTTCTCGCTGAGTTCGAGGAGGCGGGCGGTATGCTCGTGGCGTACGGGGATGGGAATCTTCTCGCCGAGTTTTAAGGCTGCGGTGCCGGGACGGTCGCTGTAGGTGAAGACGTGAAGGTAGGAGATGGGCAGCGAGTCGATGAAGGTGAGGACCTTCTGGAATTCCTCTTTCGTCTCGCCGTTGAAGCCTGCCATGACGTCGGCGGCGATGCATGCGTCGGGCATGACGGATTTGATTTTTTCCAGTTTGGCGGCGTAGAGGGCGGTGTTGTAGCGGCGGCGCATGAGTTGCAGCACGTGGTCGCTGCCGGCCTGCAGAGGGATGTGGAAGTGGGGGAGGAAAGTGCGGCTGTGGGCCACGAAGTCGATAATCTCGTCGGTAAGCAGGTTGGGCTCGATGGAAGAGATGCGGTAGCGCAGGATACCCTCTATCTGGTCGAGGCCTTTGAGCAAGTCAAGAAAGCTCTCTCCCTGGTGCTGGCCGAAGGTGCCGGTGTTGACGCCGGTGAGAATCACCTCCTTGGCGCCGCTGTCGGCGATGCAGCGGGCGGCGCAGAGGGTCTCCTCGATGGTGGCGGAGCGTGAGCGGCCGCGGGCGTAGGGGATGGCGCAGTAGGTGCAGAAGTAGTCGCAGCCGTCCTGAATCTTGAAGAAGGTGCGGGTGCGGTCGCCACTTGAATATTGCAGGGTGAAGGGGAGTGAGGGGGAAGTGAAGGAGGAGTGAGAAAGGAGAGAGGGGGGCAAATCCTTGAGTATCTGTGGTAGCAGATGCTTTCGGTCGTTGCCGAGAACAAGGGTGACGCCGGGGATACGTTCTATCTCATCGGCAGCCACCTGTGCGAAGCATCCCATGACGACAATTTGAGCGTCGGGGTTCTGGCGGTGGGCCTGGCGGATGGTGTTGCGGCATTTTTTCTCGGCTACCGCGGTGACGGTGCAAGTGTTGATGAGGTAAAGGTCGGCTTTCTGGTGGAAGTCGACTATGGTGTTACCCTCGTCGGAGAGGCGTCGCAGCAGGTCGGAGGTCTCGGCGTAGTTGAGCTTGCATCCGATGGTATGGGCGGCGATGATCAATCGAATTGAAAATTGAGAATTGAGAATTGAAAATTATTCTTGGTCGTGTTGGAGGGAGTGGACCATCTTGACGGCGTCTTCGTCGGGGAAGATGGCGAAGGAGGGCTGGGGCTCGAGGAGGAGTATCTGGCGGCCTTCGTTGTCTTTGCCCAGGCCTTGTACGCAGCGGCGTGCCACCACGATGCGGCTCTTGCGGTTGGCCAGCGAGAAGAGCTCGTCGCCGGCGCGGTTGAAGACGCGGTCGCTCTCGTCCTTGGCGGTGAGCTCCTGTCCGTCCTCCTTGAGGACTACGATGGTTTTATTCTTTCCTTGTGCTGCCATGCAGGCGATGCCGTGGATGGACACCCACTGGTCGGCGGGGGTGTGCAGGAGTATCTGGCGGTCGCTCATCATGCCAGAGATCCACTGTTCGCGGATGGTCATGACGCCGTCCTCGTAGTAGTTGTAGCTGCCGTGCTTGAGGCCGTCTTGGTAGTGGCCTTCGCGCACGAGGCGGTGGTTGTCGTCGTATTCGACTAGGCGTCCGTCGAGGCCTCCGCGGACGTAGGTGGCCTCGATGTAGCCTTGTTTCCCGATGCGTTTCCACCAGCGGCCGTGGCGGCGGTTGTCCTGCCAAGTGGTCACCTCGGCGGTGTCGCCGTTGCGCTCATAGATGATATGGCGACCCTCGTTGATGCCCATGCGGTAGTTGGCTTCTTTCACCAGGCGGCCTTCCTCGTTGTAGAACTTCCAGAGACCGTCGCGGTTGCGCTGGTCGAGGTGTCCTGTGGCCAGCAGGTGGCCTTTCTCGTCGTAGACCTCGTGGAGGCAGCGGCGGCCGGGCTCGCTGTAGGTGTTGCGGATACGGACGGTGCCGTCGTGGTAGTAGTAGGTGAAGGTGCCGGTCTCGAGGCCATCTTTGAAGTCTCCTTCGTAGATTTTGGAGCCGTCCTTGTCGGTACGGATCCAGTGGCCTTGGCGGCGTCCCTGCTTGTCGATTTTGTTCTGTGCCATAACGCTGACGGAGGTCAGCAGTATGGCGGCGGCGAGGAATAATAATGTCTTTTTCATCAGGTTGTACTTGCTATTATTTGTTTGAATAACGCGGTTTTATATAATTTATTTTAATATGTGGAAAAAAAGATGTATTTTTGCAGTCAGAATAATATAAAAAATATGACGACAACTGTTAGAAAAGTGACGACTTTGGCGGGCCTCGATGCCGTGCTGCTCGCGGCTGCCTGTTTGATTCCGGCGGCGAGCCATGTGCTTGCGTTCCCGCTGTATATGCTCAATCCGATGCTGGCGTTGCTGCTGGTGGGTATCTTGATGGGACGCGACTGGCGTAACGCGCTGGCACTGGCGGTGCTGATGCCGCTGGTTTCCAGTCTTGTAGTGGGTATGCCTGCGGCACCTAAGATGGTGTGCATAATGGCCGAGCTGGCTGTGGTGGCGGGAGTGTTCTCCCTGTTGGCGCGCCGCTGGTCGGCTTTGCCCGCCGTGTTGGTGGCTGTGCTGGGTGGCAAGCTGGTCTACTATGCCCTGAAAGTGCTCATTCTGGCACCTGCCACGCTGGTGGGCACCGAATGGTGGATCCAGCTGGGAGCAGTCCTGGTATGGGGCGGCTTGTTCGCGATTATATATAACAGAAAGAAATGAGGAATATTGCGGTGATACTGGCGGGAGGGACTGGCAGCCGGATGGGCTCGCCGGAACCTAAACAATTTTTAGAGCTTGCTGGTCGCACCGTGATAGAGCATTCGATAGAGACATTTTGTAACCATCCAGCCATCGACGAGGTGGCGGTGGTGATACATCCCGACTGGCGCTGGCGTGTGGAGGAGATAGTGGAAAGTGGAAAGTGGAAAGTGGAAAGTGGAAAGTTTGGGAAGATAATTGATGGTGGCAGTGAGCGGTATATGTCGTCGCTCAATGCCATCATGGCGTATATCGATGAGCCTGACGACACCAACCTTTTGCTGCATGACGCGGCGCGGCCATGGGTGTCGGCGGAGATTGTCGACCGTGTGGTTGCGGCGCTGCAGAGCCACGAGGCTGTGGGAGTGGCAGTGCCGAGCACTGATACCGTGTGGGAAGTGCATCCCGACTTGAATTCGGAATTCGGAATTCAGAATTCGGAGTACGTGATACCGCGTTTTGTGGCGCGGATTCCCGAACGTCGTCTGATGTGGCGGGCGCAGACCCCGCAGGCCTTCCGCCTGCCACTGATACGCGACGCCTACCAGCGCGCCCTCCAGGACCCGATGTTTCAGGCCACCGACGACTGCGGCGTGGTGCGCAAATACATGCCCGGCACCAAGATAGCCGTGGTGGAGGGTGGTGAGAAAAATATGAAAATAACCTTTAAAGAAGATTTAATCAGTTAAGTTATGGTAATTGGATATACAACAGGAGTGTACGACCTTTTCCATATTGGTCACCTCAATCTTTTAAAAAATGCCAAAGGCATGTGCGATAAGTTGGTAGTGGGTGTAACAGTGGATGAACTTGTGGCTTACAAGGGAAAGAAAGCGCTTATCCCGTTTGAGGATAGAATTGAAGTTGTTCGTAGCTGCAAATATGTGGATGCTGCAGTACCTCAGTATGATATGGATAAACTTGCAGCCTGCAAAAAGTTAGGGGCAACATATTTGTTTGTTGGAGACGATTGGTATGGTACTGAGAAATGGCAGAATTATGAGAAGGAATTTGCAAAAGAAGGTATAAAGATAGTGTATTTCCCTTACACGCAAGGAGTTTCATCAACGCAAATACGCCGTGCACTTGATACTATACGCGTTGATAATCTGGAAGATGTAAAGTGAGTATGGGCAAAATTGCGGATAAAAATTTTTGCATGAGTAGTTGGCTCATGTTCCGGACAATAGTCGACAATAATCGCTGTTTTGTGGATGGAATCAAGGATTTCCATGTTTTCCCTCCGGAGAACCGACAATGTGTTAAAAACAGTCATGAATTAGAAGCTGCGCTTAGAAAAGAGATGGCTGAGGCTACAGCAGGAGGGCAGACAGCGTTGGCATTGAGTGGGGGTATAGACTCTGCCATTTTAGCTAAGATGATGCCCAAAGGAAGTGTAGCATATACATTTAAATGTATCGTACCGGGAGCTCAAGTGACAGACGAAACAGAACAGGCTGCTCGCTATGCAAAGGAGTGCGGATTGGAACATCGTATTGTGGAAGTCTATTGGGAGGATATGGAGAGGTTGGCTCCAATTTTGATGAAGCATAAAGGCTCACCTTGCCATTCGATAGAGATTCAGATTTATAAGGCATCGCTTCAGGCTATTAAAGATGGTTTTAAGGAAATAGTTTTCGGCGAGAGCGCAGATATTGTCTATGGTGGAATGAGCGGTCTAATGTCAAAAGACTGGACGTTTGGAGAGTTTGTAGATAGATATTCGTATGTTTTGCCATATAAGGTTTTAAGGAATCCACAAATGATAACCTACCCGTATGAAATGTGGACAAGGAATGGGTATACAGATGCCCATGCTTTCCTCAATAAAACCATGTATGAGGAGGCTATCAATTCATACGAGGATGCTTGTGCTACTGCGGGGATAAAACTGTATATGCCATATTCTAAAACTGTAATGGGTACACCGTTAGATTATTCAAGAATTCGCCAGGGCGAGAACAAGTATCTTGTACGGGAGATTTTTGAACGTCTTTATCCAGGATGGTCTATGCCCGTGAAGACCCCCATGCCTAGACCACTGAACGAGTGGATGCGTGATTGGCGGGGGCCGACGCGTCCCGAGTTCTGGCCACATTGTACAGATGTTATGACTGGCGATCAAAAGTGGTATGTCTACGTTTTGGAGCAATTTTTAAATATGATTGACAATGGAGACTACAATAAACAATAAGGCAGTGGCGATAGCATCGGCTGATAGTTATCGGCCAATGAAAGTGAACCATGCATTGAATGAGATATTTCGCTCGTTAAGAATGAATCCGGAGAATCCTTTTGAAGGTTATATTAAACCGGGAATGAGGGTTTTTATCAAACCTAATTGGGTGGCTTCGCGATGGCGCAAATCATGTGACCACACAGACAGTCTCTATTGTGTGATTACACATCCTGCGGTGATCGAGGCTGTGGCTGACAGGGTGGCACAAGCACTTCAAGGGGAAGGTGAGATTATTATTGCCGACAACCCATCGATTGATGCCGATTTTGAGGAACTAATGGAGTTTACAGGCATTAGAAAGCTTGAAAATAAATACGACGTTCCCTGTCATATCTACGACCTTCGTCCTTTGGTATGCAAAGACCTGAAGGACTATGGTAAGAAAGACAAAATGGCTCCCCAACCAGGCGACCCCAATGGCGAAGTGGAAATCAATTTGGGGAGAAAAAGCCTTTTGCACGATGTCGACTCGTCTCTCTTCAGAGGTGTGTTCGACGAGCGAGAGGAAACAGTTGCCGCCCATACCGGCGACACCCAACTCTATACTATGTCAAAGAGCCTCTACGATTCAGATGTATACATCTCCATACCCAAACTGAAAACACATCAGAAAGTTGGTGCTACGTTGAACCTCAAAGGGCAGGTTGGCGCTATGACTAGAAAAAACCAACTGGTTCATTGGCGAATTGGTAGTCCTGAAACGGGTGGTGACGAATATCCTGATCGTGCTAGCTGGGAGCGTGCCCAGCATGCGGCTGTCACCCATCGTGGAGCTCATCCTGGTAACGACACCATTTGGCGTATGGTTGTCGACCTATATAAAAGTCTACTCACCAAGGAACGTAAATATTTTACCGTCATCGATGGTATCATGGGAGGAGAGGGGCAAGGCCCCTTCTGCCCTACATCAAAGCATTCCAATGTCCTTCTTGGGGCTTTCGACTTCCTGCTGGGCGACATCGCTGCAGTACGATACATGGGTTTGAATCCTGAAAAAATAAAATACTTGGAATATTTTATCAATCAGATGACTGATGATTATCAGTGTAACCCTGTATTCCTTAATGGAGAGTTGTTACAAGATTTCTTTACTCGTAGCACTCGTTATGCTGATTTTGAAGTACCCTTTGCTTGGCGAAATATAAAATATTAATCAAGGATGGATATCATAACATTATTCTCCAACAGAATGCCTGCTACCAAGCGGTGGATTGAACGTACACTCCCTTTTGTGGGAACGTTTATGAACAATCGTAGGGAAAGGATTCGAATAAAAGCGTACAAGCAATATGGTGTTGAGGCAGCCCGACGTTTCAACGAATGTATGAATGAGAATGGATATAAGTATATGCTTATTGGAGGCACCATGTTGGGCGCTATTAGGGAACACGGTTTTATTAAGCACGACATGGATCTGGATGTTAGCATGTGGATTGATGATTTTCACCCTCAGATGATTGAAGATCTTAAGCGTTATGGTTTCGAATGGCTGTATTCCTACCAGATTGAAGGAGGCAAATGGGGGCGTGAAGATACTTTCGATTATAAAGGCTGCAGAATAGATATATTTTATATTTATCCGGCTATTGATAAATATCCATATATAAATGATTTCTGGGTAGAGCCAGGAATGAGTGCAGGCCAGTATATGCCTCGTCGACAGGAGATGCCGTTTGTAAGAGAGGTGCGTATGGAAAAATTCGAAGATATGATGCTTCCTGTCCCTGTCAATGCAGAGGAACAATGTACTTTCCGCTATGGTGAAGACTATATGATTCCTAATCCCAAGTGGGACAATCACAAAAAGGTGGCATGTATTTTTGATTGGCCGGAGATGATTAATCTGACCACCCACCAGACCTATCCAAAACTACCCACGCAGTAGCTCTTTTGTGACATTCTTTAAAAAGTGATTGCAAACATGTTGTCTACATTAAAAAAAATAGGGGTACGATGTGCCGTCTATAAGGTCATAAGCCGGCTTTCCCCCCAAGACGATCTCGTATTGTCCTATTGTGACAGGATAGGAGCTTATCGCTATCTGTCCAAGTATAAATATGTGCTTGACCGGATGCAGGCCGATTACTCCAAGACACAGGGGGTTGGCGATATTGTTTGGCTTTGTTGGCTCCAGGGTTACGACAATGCCCCTGATTTGGTGAAAAGATGCAGGGAATCTGTTGTGCGACATAATCCGGGGAAGAAAATTGTCATTATTGACAATGAAAATGTCGAAGAATACATAGACATTCCGGAGTACATTAAACGTAAGCATAGCAGGGGGATTATCCCGTTTGCGCATTATTCCGATTATATCAGGGTGTCCCTTTTGGCCAAGTATGGCGGCACGTGGATAGATTCCACTATGTTCTTGACAGGCCCGGTTCCCCAGTATATAGACAGTCTGCCTCTCTTTTTCTTCCGGTCGGAATTCGTCGGTAAGGTATATGGAGCCAACAATTTTATTGCGGCATGTCCCGACAACCCCATTATTTTGCAAACGAAAGAACTGCTAAACGAATATTGGCTCCATGAGAACAAATTGGTGTCTTATTCTATTTTCCACCTGTTTTGGACCATGGTCCTCGAATATAACGAGCAAAACCGCCGTTGTCTGGATAAGGTGCCGTTTGTTCCATCGTTGGATACATATCTTTTGCAGAAAGTCATGTTTGACACCTATTCGGACGACCGGTTTGGGCAGATTAAAAGCATCACCCCCATCCATAAGCTGACTTACAGGTTTTCGGAGGAGGAGGCTTCGAGAAAAGATACTTTTTACCAGTATCTGCTAAGACAATAGACAAAAGGTTGCAATACGTATGAACAGCCGAAACTATGCGATTGATGTATTGAAGTTCGTTTGTGCGGTATTGGTTGTGTTTATTCATACAACCGATTGGGTCTTTCATTAGGAATTTCTACCGGTAACCAGATGCGCTGTTCCGTGCTTTTTTATTATTTCGGGCTATCTTTTGTTCGACAATGAACGTCGGACTATCGAGATGAGCCGCCTGAAGCGCAATATTGGCCATATCGGTGGGATTATTCTGTGGAGCACCCTGTTTTATATGTTTTGGGATGAATTTGTCTGCATCTGCAATCAAGGTAATATCTGGATCCCCTCGCTTACAAGATTGCTGAAACTTATATTTCTCAATGTGCCTCTGTTCGGTCATCAATTGTGGTATCTGTTTTCCTATTTTTATGTGTTGCTCATTATTTTGGGCGGTGGTTAAATATAACTGGTGGAAGTGGCTGTTTTATGCAGTCCCGATATTGCTTATGTCTCACATCGTTCTTTTGCTGTCTGGGCGGGAGGTCTCCATTTATCTGGTAAGGAATTTCCTGTTTCTGGGTTTGCCTTTTTTCGCAATAGGAGCCATGCTGAAATCAATGGGTATTGGGGGGGGCAGATATAAACTCAAGAAATACAATAAGGTCTTGTTGGCCGGGTTTGTTGTTTTGTCGTTGGTGGCCCTGCTTGAAAGGATCTGCCTTCTGTCTGTGGGGAAATGTGCCGTTAGGGAACTCTATCTCAGCAGTATCGTTGCTGCAATATGTCTGTTTTTTGTGGCTTTGTCTTTTAAGAGCAATCAAAAATGCCGGCTTTCGGTATGGGGTGAGAAGTATTCCCTGTATATCTACATATTTCACCCCGTATTTGTTTATTGTTGCAAAGCTCTTTTAAAAGGCACAATACTCTTTGCCGGATACACGTATGTTGCACCCGTTGTAGTCTTGCTCCTCACCATGTTGTTTGTCAGGCTCCTTTTATTAGTCCGCGGGTGACGTTGCGGCGGAAGGCTATCAGTTTGTTGCCTTTGTTGAATTGGCCACGAAGGGCGAAGCCTGTCCATAGGACGAGGGTGGCGGCCCATTTGACTGCCTCCTTGACTAGGCGGACGAAATATTTCTTCTTGCCAATCTGCAGGGTGCGGTAGCGCTCGCTGACGCCGATGCTGAAGGTGAGGCGGTCGAAGTAGTCCTGCGTGAGTTTCTTGGGTGGAATGAGGTGGTAGAGGATGGCGGTGGGGAGGTAGTAGAACTTCATGCCGCGCGAGGTCATCTTATCGAAGAGGTCCTTCTCCTCGGCACCGATGAGGCTGTTGCCTTTGCGGCCCAGCTCGACATTGAAAAGACCCACGGCATCGAAGACGCTCTTGCGGTAGGCGGCATTGCCGCCGCCGGGGAAGGCGTCGCCGGGGAACTCACGCTCTTTCTCGCCGAGGTATAGCTTGCCTGTCACCAGTTGACGAGTGTAGTGACTCATCCAGTCGGGCTCCTCGCAGCCGTCGTACTGTGGCAGGATGGGACCTCCTGCGGCGACGGCATCGGCGTTGCGACGGAAGAAGTCGGCATAGGTACTGAGGTATTCCTTGTTCACCAGTGCGTCGTCGTCGACATAAACGAGGATGTCGCCTTTGGCGTTGCGTATGCCGCAGTTGCGGGCATAGGAAAGTCCTTGGTTGGCTTCGAAGCAATAGTTGAACCGAATGTCGGGATATGCGGACATGAAACGGTCGCACTCCTCCTTGGTACGGTCGCTGCTATTGTTATCCACCAGCACAATCTCATATTCTGCGTGCGGCAGGTCGCCCACGGCGATACTCTCCAATACATTGTAGATGTATCGGTCGCGGTTGTAAGTACAAAGGATTACCGAAATCATTTGGCGTTTGATGTTTGACGTTTTACGTTCATCACTCATCACTCATCACTCATCACTCATCACTCTTTCTTCCTATATACCAGTACCACGGCGCCTATCATTGCCAGCAGTGTGACGATGGAGATAATCAGCGTGATTTTGTCGAGTTGGTTCATGCGAGGTGTCTCGTTCTTGAACTCAATCACGTGGTCGCCCGCCGGCACTTCTATGGCGCGGAGGATGAAGTCCACGCGGATGTACTCCGTTGGCTCGCCGTCGATATAGGCTCTCCAGTCGGGAGCATAGAATATCTCACTGAACACCGCCAGACGCTTGCCCGCCGTGTGGCTGCGGTAGCGCAGGTGGTCGGGGTTGTACGGTTCCTGGTGCTCCATCTCAATCTTATCTGTGCTGTCTGCCGTCCAATGGTTGCTGGCCACAACCCACTGGCTTCCGTCAACCACCGCCGTCTTCGACGGGTCGAAGTCTTTCAGCGCTATAATCTCTGCGTCGGCATTGGCCACGCTCTTCACCTCCTCCACAAACCAGCAGTTGCCCAGCGCGTTCGTGTTCCTCACTACGCCTACGCCTTGCTGGAACGGCAGCACCAGATAGCGCGCATTCAGCATGTTCAGCACCGGCATGCTCACCCGAGCCTCTTCCATGCTCACAAGGTCGTTGCCAGGATTGTAGCGGCTCAGATAGAAATCAATCAGGTTCTGGTAGCGGCTCAGTTTTGCAGCGCTGTAGCCTCCAATCTGATGGTGGAAGGCGCTGGGCTCAGAATCGTTGAAGGTGTTCACCGCCAGGTTGTAGACGCGGTAGTCTACGTCACCATACTGTGCCGCCTTCTGGTCGATGTCGTAGTCGTAGCCCTGCGGCATCAGCTCCAGTTCGCTCTTCGACACAAAGTTCTCGTCGTTCAGGTAGCGGCGACCCACACTCCACAGGTCGACCACTGTCAGCACGCCCACTATCGCCAGTGCGATACCCCATTTCTTTATCTTGCCGTTGTTGTATAGCCACAGTGCCGCTGCCGTCAGGACGATGAACAGCAGGCTGCGCCACGAGTCGCTCACCAGCAGGCTGTGGCGGTCTTCCGCCAAAGCGCTCCGCAGGAAGTCAGGCAGCTGGCTGTCGCTCGCCGCCGAATAGTCGAAGCTTCCGCTTATCGCTATCACGCCTACGATCACCGCCGCAAGGCAGCCCGTGGCAATATACAATCCCCGGTTGATCTTGTCTTTTTCAGGTCCCTGGCTTCTGAACAGTTCTTTTAGTGTCAGTGCTGCCATAATCACCATGCATGCGTTTGCCAGCACCAACGCCATACTTGGCGTGCGGAACTTGTTGTACAGCGGCACATGGTCGAACAGCCATCCGTTCAATGCCATGAAATTGCCGCCCCACGACAGCAGTATCGAGATTATTGTCGCCGCCAGGATCCACCAGCGCTCGGGGCCTTTCACTACAATCATGCCCAGCAGGAACAGCAGCATCACCACCGCTCCGAAATACACCGGACCGCTTGTGAACGGCTGGCTTCCCCAGTACAGCGGCGCTTTCTCGCCCCACGGATACTGGTATTGCGGCATATTCGCCTGGAAGGTCTTGTAGAACTCCGAACTCTGCGGGTTGATTTCCTCCATGCTTCCGCCACCCATTGCACCAGGCACCAGGATGGTATAGGTCTCACCCACGCCGTAGCTCCAGCTGAAGGCGTAGTTGATGTCCAGACCGTCGGCGGTATTCTCTGCGGCCTTTTGGGCACTTTCGCCATAGAGGTCGGTGGGAGTCACCGTGAGCTCGTTGCCGCCACGCATGGTGTATTTGGCATATTCTTCGTTCACCAGCAGCGCACGCATATTGCAGCCGAACGCCAGAGCGGCGCACAACAGCAGCAAGCCCGTCTTCGCCAGCATCGAAGGCAGTCTCTTCTTTATGATGGCATACACGAAATAGCATATTCCGATGGCCACGCATCCTACAAGCGTATAGAACGTAATTTGGATATGGTTGCGTCCAATCTGGATAATCAGCGACACCGTGAACAGTATCAGTCCCCACAGCACACGACGGTTGCGCTTCACCTTGTCCTCCACCTCCTCGATGGCGGCTCGCAGTGTCATCACCATACCCGCCATAATCGGGGCCATCAGACCCATGGCTTGAGCCTTCGTTACGTGTCCTGCCTCGATAACAATCAGGTTGTAGCTGCCCAAGCCGAAGCTCAGTGCTCCCACCAATGCAATCCACGGCGACACGCCAAATGCCAGCAGCGCCAAGAAGAATCCCAGCAGATACAGGAACATGATGCCCATGTCAAGTCCTCGGTCCAACACCGACAGCGTTACAGCGTTGCCTACCGGTGTGAACACGCTTTCCTGCGCACGCCCTGTCACCTGATAGCCCGGCATGCCGCTGAACATTGACGACGTCCACATGGGCTTCACACCCGTCTCGGCCTCAATCGTCTTTTGTTCGTGGGCCATGGCTTCATACTTCTGGATATCGCCCTGGCGGATGACTTTGCCTTCCAGTGCCGGCGAAAAATAGATACAAGACACCGCTGCCATCGCAGCGATAATTCCCAAACAAATCAGAATCTTCTTTGTCATGTTATTTAGTTGTCAATTATCAATTCTCAAAGTGTATGCAGGCGTCTCGCCTGCTTTTTTTATTTTTCAATTCATTTCACTGTTGGGTATTCCACGCGGACGTGGTAGATGCTCATCATCTTAGTCTTCAGGAACTTCCTGATCCTCGCTACGTCGCCGTAGCTCAGCTGGCAGTTGTCCAGCTGTCCGGCAGCGATTTTTCCGTCGATGAGACGGTCGATCATCTCATCGGTAGCCTCTTTGGTGTGGCTCTTAAGGCTTCGACAGGCGGCTTCGACGGTGTCGACAATCATCACCACCGCCGTCTCGCGGGAATACGGCCTCGGGCCGGGGTAGCGGAATACGTCGAAGTTTCCTTCCGGGTTACGCTCCTTTTCCTTCGCATAGAAATAGCCCGTGTATGTCGTTCCGTGGTGCGTACGCACGAAATCCTGCACCTCGGGGGGCAGGTGGTACTTCGCCGCCAGCTTCAGACCCTCAGTCACGTGACTCGTAATCATTCGCGCGCTCTCCCTATAGTCCAGCTCGTCGTGTGGATTGAACGTACCGTTCTGGTTCTCGGTGAAATACAAAGGATTTTTTATCTTTCCGATATCGTGATACAATGCGCCGACCTTGGCCAGCAGCACGTCGCCGCCAATCTCGCTCACCAGATCCTCCGTCAGGTTGGCTACCTGCATCGAATGCTGGAACGTTCCCGGAGCCCGTCGGCTTAACTCTCTCAACGCCTTGGTGTTCGTGCTGCTCAGCTCTAGCAGCGTCAGCGCTGTCGTCATGCCGAACAACTTCTCAAACAAATATATCAGCGGGTATGCCAACAGCGTCAGCACCGCATTCAGGAAAAACATCACGTAGCGTTGAATCTCCAGGCTTGCCAGACTGGTCTCCTGGCTCAGCACGCCGCAGGTATAAATTGCCGAATAACTACCGAAAATCACCAGCGAAAGCACAAAGAACTGGCTTCTGCGCTCCAGACTCCTCATCGCCACGATGCTCATCATGCCCGTCACCAGCTGGTAGAAGATAAACTCGAATGAGTTCGGCACCAGGTTTGCCAGCACGATCACGGTCGTGAGGTGTATATACAGCGCCGCTCGCATGTCGAAGAAGACCCTTATCAGAATCGGCACCACGCATAGCGGCACCAGCAGCACCCACTCCGGCGCATTCCACACCATCAGTGCTTCGAACACCGACATCAGCAGCACCAGCACCAGCACGAACGTTACCTTCCGGTTGTCCTCCAGGATGCGGTGACGTGTGTTTTTCAAGAACATATACAATGCAGCGAAAGCAATCACGGCCAGCAGCACCTGTCCAGCCATCTCTCCCCACACGCTGTATCCGCCACGGAACCGTCTGTCGTTTTCCTCCTCCAAAGCCGCTATCCGCGCACCGCGCTCCTCGGTCACCTCCTGTCCCTTCGCGATGATCATCTCTCCCGCCATCACCAGCTCGCTCGTATAGCTCAGCTGACTCAGACGGCTCTCCAGTTCCAACAGAGTCCGTTCTCGATCTAACACATAGTCAGGAGTGACTGAGTCTCTGAGTCTCTGAGTGGCTGAGTGGTCGGATGACTCTGTCGCATTGTCACTCGGTAACTCAGTCATTTCAAAATCTTCCATCCGATATTCCCGGCCCTCGTTTCCTTCCATGATTACCACCTTGCGCTCCGGACCTATCACTCCCCACTCCTCACCCTCTGGGGCTTCCAATCTTCGCTTTCCATTCTCCGCTCTCCACTCTCCACTCTCTGCCTTCTCGTTCTTTACGTAGTATAGCGTCGCGGATGCCCGCTCCTTTGCCTCCTCTGCCGCCACATCCTCGGCACTCTTCATCACTGCAAAATCATACGGCGCCACGAGGTCGGCTCCTCTCCAAACACCCCCCACTTTATAGTCATAATGCTCTCCGTGGCGCGCGTGCGGGAACAACACAACAATCGCCACTGATGTAATCAGCATTGCTATAATCTTGTATATCAGTCCTAAATGACGTATCGTCCCAGGTAATATCTTGCTCATCGTGTAATCAAATTAAACTGCAAAAATACAAAAAAAACTTGATATAGACTATAAGATACGAGAAAAATTAATATTTTCTCGGTATGAAACACCTACCAACACCCTATCATCTCCCACCATGGTAGGAGATGGGTCGGAGTTGAGTCGGAGTTGATACGGTGTTGGTACGGCGTTGGTGTTGAGTATCAGTGTGTTTTGAATTTGCCTATTTTTTTTGTAAAATCACACAATTTTTTTCTTTTTTTGCAGTTAATGTCAAGTACTCGGTACTAAATTTTTGAAGTTAAATTTAAAAATAATTCAATAAAAATGAAAAAAGTTTTCGCACTGGCAGCGGCGCTGCTGCTCACCGTCGGCGCGATGAGCGCCCAGAACACCTTTAAGGGCATCGTGAAATACAAGATGGAGTCTACCGGCACCACCGCCATGCAGATTCCTGAACAAATCGCCACCGCCGAAATCAAGGTCATGGGCGAACGGATGTACACCAAGAGCTTATTGTTCGGCCAGGGCTCGGAAATCTTTGTTAATGGGCTGAAACAGACCCAGTGTGTCGACTACAGTAATGCTATTATTGGCCTCACCGCCAGAGGTTTCGAGTTTGAAAACTACAAAGGTGACGGCAAGTTCTTGCTTGAACAGACATACAATGCTTCTACCCTCGATAGCCTTGAAATCAAGGATACCGAGCCGGGTCACTTCTATTTCGAGTATGTTGACGGCGAGACCAAGGAGATTGCCGGCCAGACTTGCTATAAACTTATCCAGCATTACTATAGCGAAGAGGGCAATGAAACCCAGTTCGTCATGTGGTATGCCAAGAACATCGGCCCCGCCTATAACGTGATCTTCGAGGGTGTCAAGGGTATGCCCCTGGAGTACACGATGAACCTCGGCGAAGGCCGCGCCATTACCTGCACCGCCATCGAGGTGGTCTCCGGCAAGGTTAAGGATGTCGACTTCCTCCTTCCCGACGGCTACAAGAAGCCCACGAAGGAAGAACTTGAGGCTTTCTCCACCGACATGCAGGATGCCAAGGAGATGGGTTACCTCGGCGACGGCGGTGAGGAGTGATGAATGATGAGTGATGAGTGATGAGTGATGAGTGATGAGTGATGAGTGATGAGTGATGAGTGATGAGTGATGAACGTTAACCGTTAATCATTAACCGTTAACCATTAATTTTAACGAGAAACAGTGGCAGGAACGAAGAAGAAAATATCGACAAAAACTAAGTCGGGCTCAGCAAAGGGCTCGAAAGGAAAAGGCAAGACTGCCCCCAGCAAGAAGGGGGCTTTTGCCGTTTTTTTGAGGAGTGAACGTTTCGCTCATATCCGCGGTGCCGCCTATGTGCTCTTTGCCGCTTTCCTGCTGATATCCCTCATCGGCTGGTATGCTACCGGCTGCGGCCGCGAGGATGCCTGGCTCGGCAAGGTGGGTGCCGCCGTTGCACAGTTTTTCAGTACCAAGCTCTTCGGTATCGGCAGCATAGGCTTCACGCTGCTTTTCTTCGTCTATGGCATGCGCCTCTGGAACGTTGTCGTGATGCCGTGGTGGAAGACTTTCGGCAGCACCCTGTTCTGGATGGTCTGGATCTCTGTCACCCTGGGTTACATAGGGGTGGGCTTTATCAATGCTCCTTCCACTGATTTTGAATACTATGCCGGTGTGGGTGGCTACATGTTGGCCTCCATTCTCGACGAGATGCTTAGCTGGTGGACTCTCGTGCTTTTGGTTTTCGTCGGTATCCTCGTCCTCGTGTTGGTCCACAAGATGGAACTTCCCGAAGTCAAGATGCCCAAGGTCGACCTGAAGAAAGTGTCAGAGTCGCTGAGTGACAAGGTGACCGAGACCCTCAGCAAGCAGGATGACCAAGCCCTCAGCCGTTCGCTTACGCCCGACCGCGTGGTGGACCTCAACGAGAAACAGCGCGAGGAAGACGAAGGTGCCGAGTTCGATGAAGAGGCCATGGCCCTCTTCCAGAGTCATGCACCTGTTGCCACTACCCCCGCTCCCGCCCAAAAGGAACCAGAAGTCCAAGAAGCTCCCGAGGCAGAGGAAGAAGAAGGTGATATCGACGATGTGTTTATGAAGTTGACCCAGAAGTGGACTCCTGGAGAGGACAAGAGCGAAAGCGAGAAGCCTCAGGAGAATGCCGACGACGTCAGCTTTACCATCGAAGGTGACCTTGAAGAGGCTGAGAGTCAGCAGGCAGAAGGAGCAAAGGAAGACGTTGAGCCCCGGGAAGAGGAACTGGAGGAGGATGACTACCGCCGTCACTATGGCATCGACGAGCCCTATGACCCGCATCTGGACCTAGGTGATTACATGATGCCTGACACCTCTATCCTCGAAGACTGGGAGACAGCCAACACCCGTGTCACCAAAGAGGAACTGGTGGCCAACAAGGACCGTATCGTGCAGACCCTGCGCGACTACGGCATCGAGATTACCGAGATATCGGCTCAGCCTGGCCCTACCGTCACGCTCTACAAGATTAAGCCCGCCCCGGGAGTACGCATCAGCAAAATCAAGAACCTGGAGGACGACATCGCCCTTTCGCTGGCGGCTCTCGGCATCCGCATCATCGCCCCCATCCCCGGCGAGAGCAACGTCGGTATAGAGGTGCCCAACGCCAAGCCGCAGATTGTGGCCATGAAGACCATGCTCGACAGCGAGGCTTTCGAGAAAGCCAAAGAGAAGATGGAGTTGCCCATTGCCTTTGGCAAGACCATCTCGAACGAGTGCTTCGTCACGGACCTGGCCAAGATGCCTCACCTGCTGATGGCCGGTGCCACGGGTACAGGTAAATCGGTCGGTTTGAATGCCGTGCTGGCGAGCCTGCTCTATACGAAACATCCCTCCGAGCTCAAGCTCGTCCTGGTCGACCCCAAGAAGGTTGAGTTCAGTCTTTATTCGGCCCTCGAGCGCCACTACCTGGCCAAGATGCCCGACGAGGACGACGCCGTCATCACCGATGTCAAGAAGGTGGTGAGGACGCTGAACTCGCTGTGTATCGAGATGGACTCGCGCTATGATCTGTTGAAGCAGGCCAAGGTGAGGAAGATTACCGAATACAACGAGAAGTTCTGTAAGCGCATGCTCAATCCCGAGCACGGCCACCGCTACCTGCCCTATATTGTCGTCGTCATAGACGAGTTTGGCGACCTGATTATGACCGCCGGCAAGGAGGTCGAGTTGCCCATCGCCCGTCTGGCCCAGTTGGCACGTGCCGTGGGTATACACCTGATTATCGCTACCCAGCGTCCGACGACGAACATCATCACCGGTACCATCAAGGCCAACTTCCCTGCGCGTGTGGCCTTCCGTGTGACGAGTGGCATCGACTCGAAGACCATCCTCGACACCGGCGGTGCCCAGCAGCTTATCGGCCGAGGCGACATGCTCATCTCGCTGGCTGGCAAGGATATGATACGACTGCAGTGCGCCCTTATCGATACTCCCGAGATCGAGAAGTTGGTGAAGTTCATAGGCGACCAGCGTGGTTATCCCGAAGGTTTTGAGTTGCCCGAATACCTCGACGAGAACGAGGAACCCAACAAGGAGTTCGATGCCAAGCACAAGGATGAATTCTTCAACGACGCTGCCCGCTTGGTGGTGGCGAGCCAGTTCGGCAGCACTTCTCTGCTCCAGCGCAAGCTGCAGTTGGGCTACAACCGCGCCGGACGTATTATCGACCAGTTGGAGGCTGCCGGTATCGTGGGCCCCAGCAACGGAAGCAAACCCCGTGATGTCCTCATCCACGACGAGGTAAGCCTCGAAGAACTGCTGAAACAGTTATGAATTAAGAGTTAAGAAATAATCATATGAAAAAGAAAGTTATCTTAGGTGTTGTAGCGTTGGCGCTGTTTGCCGTGAGTTGCGGCAAGGAGAAGACCTGCCGCTGCTCGGTGATAGGCACCTCCGTGGTCCGCATCATCAAACTCGATGGTGGCGACTGCCATGATTTGCGCACCTATTCCTACCACACTTCGCTCGACTCGCTGAAGGTCGATTCGCTGGTATGCACCGATTATGAGTTCCGCATTGATTCGATTTATAATTAAAAAGAGCTATGAAAAAGAGATATATGTTTGTGGGGCTGTTGGTGGCGGGAACTCTTTTCGCCGCATGCGACAAGGAACATCAGTGTAAGTGTTTCAAGGCCGACATCCCCGACGATGTCATCGAGACAGAGATGATTTTCACCATCGACGGTTCTACCTCGTGTGACGACCTTATCCTCATGGGCTATGAGGAGCATGTTGCTACCGAAGGAGGACAGACGCTGCATAGAGTGGATACACATCCGCTGAAGTGCAGAGAATATGGAGACTAAGTGTTTAGTGTTAAGTGTTTAGTGTTTAGTGTTAAGTGAGTAGTTTGAAGGGAATAATAGAGAATAAATGGTTGCGTTGGGTGCTGCGGGTCTTTCTTGCAGCAGTCTTTGTGCTGTCGGCGTTGAGCAAGCTTATGCCGGAGAGCATCGACCAGTTTGAACTCTACGTCTTTTCCTTCGGCTTCTTCTCGCTCGATTGCAGTTATATCCTGGCACGCCTATGCATCGGCGCCGAACTGGTGTTGGCGTTGCTCCTGTTTGTCGGGTGGTTCCCACGTATCACACGTCTGGCCTCGTTGGGACTGCTTATCCTTTTCTCGCTATTCCTTTGCTATGCCGTCCTCATCGGCCGTGACGACAGCTGCCAATGCTTCGGACAGCTGATGGATATCAACCCCGCGCAGTCGCTCCTCAAGAATGCTGTGCTTGTGGCACTCCTGCTGGTTTACTTCAAGGGGGCGACCAAGGCAGGAAGCAGACGGGTCTGGAAAGTGGTGGTGTCGTCGGTGGCTGCAGCACTGCTGATGGCGGCTCCTTTTGCCGTCTCAGTGCCGGACAACTGGGGCTTTGGTCCGCAACAAATACGATATGACGAGGCCGTGTTTGCCGACGCCACCGCTCCTGATGGTGCCCTCAGGTCCTTGGGTGTTGGCGAGGGACGCAAGCTGGTGGCCTTTGTGACTCCCAAGTGTCCCTACTGCAAGCTGGCCCGCCAGCGTATTGATGCCATTGCCGACCGCAACCATATCGACAAGAAGAATATCATATATATCGAGCCTCAGACGATTTCAACGGAACTTTTCCTGGCTATCAGTCACGGCTCGCGCCCCCTGGTGATGCTCCTCGACGGACAGACGGTGAAGGCTACCTATCACTCGCGCAATATCGACGAAAAAGAAATAACAGACTTTTTAATATATTAATAATCATTATTATTTAAACAACAAGACATTATGAGTGGATTCTTTGGAGTAGTTTCCGAACACCCTTGTATTTCCGATCTGTTCTACGGAACGGATTATCATTCGCATTTGGGCACCAAGCGTGCCGGTATGGCTACCTTCGACGGGATGCAGCCGCACCAGAACATCCACAACATCCAGAACTCGCATTTCCGTCCGAAGTTCTCCAAGGACTTGGACGAGATGAAAGGCAATGTCGGTATTGGCGTCATCAGTGATACCGAGGCTCAGCCCGTGATGGTCAACTCGCACCTCGGCCGCTTTGCCATCGCCACCGTGTCGAAAATCAACAACATCGACCAGTTAGAGCATGATTGCCTCGCCAAACACCAGCAGTTTACCGACCTCTCCATGGGTGGTACCAACCCCACTGAGCTCGTCGCACTGCTCATCTCGCAGGGCAAGGACTTCGTCGAGGGTATCGAGAACGTCTACAACCAGGTGAAGGGCTCCTGCACCATGCTTATCCTCACCTCCGACGGTATTATCGCCGCCCGTGACCGTTATGGTCGCACGCCTATCGTCATCGGCCGCCGCGGCAACGACTATGCCGTCGCTTCCGAGAGCCATTCCTATGTGAACCTCGGCTACGAGACCTGCCGCTTCGTCGGTCCCGGTGAGATTGTGAAAGTCACTGTCGACGGTGGAATCAAGGTGCTTCGTCCTGCCGAGAAGAAGAACCAGATTTGCTCTTTCCTCTGGATTTACTATGGCTATCCCTGCACTGAATATGAAGGCATCAATGCCGAAGAGGTGCGCTACAATCTCGGTCGTCTGATGGGCGAGCGCGATGATATCACGCCCGATTTCGTCAGTCCTATCCCCGACAGCGGTATCGGTATGGCCCTTGGTTACAGCAATGGCCGTCAGATACCCTACAAACGTGGTCTGCTGAAATACACCCCCACTTGGAGCCGCAGTTTCATGCCTGTCTCTCAGGACGACCGTTTCCTGGTGGCCAAGATGAAGCTTATTCCCAGCCGTGCCATGCTGCAGGGTAGGGAAGTGGTCTTCTGCGACGACTCCATCGTCCGCGGCACCCAGCTGCGCGACAATGTCAAGATGCTCTACGACTACGGTGCCAAGAAGGTCCATGTCCGTATCTCGTGTCCTCCGCTGGTGCACGGCTGCACCTTCCTCAACTTCAGCGCCTCGAAGACCGACCGCGAGCTCATTACCCGCCGCGTCATCGAAGAGCTCGAGGGAATTCCCGCTATCCAGCTGCCGAAGGAGCGCCTCGCCCTCTATCAGAACGCCGAAAGCAAGGAGTATGCCGATATGGTTGAGGTCATCCGTCAGCATGTGGGTGTCGACACCCTCAAGTTCAACACCATCGATGACGTGTGCCAGGCCATCGGTCTGCCCAAGGAGTCGATCTGTACCCATTGCTTCGACGCCTCCTCGTATGGGGACTAAGAAGGTGAATGATGAGTGATGAATGATGAATGTAAAATATAGATGAAATTGAAAATTGAAATAGGAATGAATAATAACAGACATATTTGTAGAATTTTGAAAATGATGATTTGCGCAGGCATAATTTTCAATTTTCAATTTTCAATTTTCAATTCCATCTGGGCTCAGCGTCCTAAAACGCCGATGGTGATGTCGGTGGGCGATTTTCTGGTAAACTACGGCCTCGACAGTGCGTTGGTCAACGACACTGCCGTGGCTGTGGACTACCTGAATAATCAGCCGCAGGACTATGTCGCTCTCACCAACCTCTGCGTCTCTCTCCGCACCAAAGCGCAGGCTGCGGTGTCGTCACTCTCGTCGGACTATGTCATGCGTGACTCGCTCATCTGGATTGATTCCAACATCGTTGTCGCCGACTTCGACATCTATGAATACCGCCTTCGCTCTTTTGCCGACCTGATGGGTCGCATGTCGATACGCTACTCGCGTCTAGAGCAGCAGCGTGTCGAGGCCGAGAAGGAGGCAGCACGTCTGCGTGCCATCGAGGAGGCACGCCAGCAGCAGCTGGCGCGCGACAAGGAGGCCGAGAACCTGCGTGGAAGCATCGAGCTGCACCACCGCTCCATCATCTCCGCCTGCGACGGCGCCGGTATCACCGACCGCACCAAGCTCAAGAACCTCAAGGATCTGTATTACTCCTACTTGATGGTCTACAACAAGTATGACCTCTCCCATGGTCATGCCTCGCACGAGTCGCTTGCGCAACTCGACGAACTCAACGCCTTCCAGCAGGACCTCCTCGAGAATCTGCTGGGCAACAACTCGCTGCCTTCGCAGATTGACAACTTCAAGGCTCAGCTCAAGACACGCTGCGAGAACGATAACTCCGACGTCTACCGTTCCTACTCGCGCCTCTTCCGCCAGAGTCCTGTGCCCCCTGTTACCTTCGCCGACGTGCGCGAGTATGAGTCCTACCTCAACAGGCTTCATACCATCATCAATATCCAGCAGCGTTACCTGCTGGCCATTGATTTGCGCTCGACAATAGAGACGAACACTCAGACCATCGTCAACCTCTATGGTCGCAAATACCGTGAGGTTGCCAACGCCTACAAGGATGTTCTTCGTCTGGTCGAGACGGTGCCCGCTTTCACCACCAACGCAGAGTCGGTCAACTTCATCGAGTCCCTGCAGAACTTCATCGATGCTCAGCAGCGCTACGTGGACATGTATCCGATGTTCGATGATATCACCCACCGCACAGACTCCATCACCTCGTCGCCCACCTCTATCCGCGATGTCACCCGCGCCTACAATGATATCCTTCCCGCCTTGGTACCTATGCCCAAATTCAAGGATATTGAAGGTGCCGATCTCTATCACGACCAGCTCCTCGCCGTGGGGAAAATACAGCAGTGCTATCTGGACTTTATCCGTTTGCGCCACGACATCGGCCGTCTCGACGACTCCGTCTATGCCTTGCGCAAGCAGGACCGTGTCGTCTATAAGGGCTACAAGTTGCTTAACAAGCAGGGCGACCTCACGCCGCGTTTCTCCACCTATGAGCGTGGACGCAGTGCCCTCACCGCCCTCAACGGACATCTGGAGATGCAGCGCATGTGCCTCCAGGCGCTCCGCAAGCGGCAGGCTATCGATGCCACCGCCGGCCGTATCGAGGAGATGACGGCTTCGTACCGCAACATACGCAAAGCCTATTCGCGTATGGAGGATATCTATCTCGACTTTAATGAGATAACCAACATTGAGGACCTCCGTCGCTATACGCGTCAGCTCGACAACACCGCTGTTATGCAGGAAGCCTTCCTCAACACCATCAGGGGTGACCTTGTACTCGAGGCTGACAACAAGCTAAAGCATGAGTCGGAAGTCGACAAGATAAAGTTGGTCGTAGGATTGAATTAAAAAAAGATGGCTCCTCATTGAGGAGCCATCTTTTTTTGTATCTCACATTACTTATTTCTTCTTTACGGGGATGGCCTCGAGCACAGCCACTAGGTAGTCGTAGAACTTCTTGGTGCTGGGGATATTGCAGCGCTCGTCGGGGCTGTGGGGGCTCTGCAGTGTCGGGCCGAAGGAGATCATCTCCATGTCGGGGTATTTGCCGCCCAGCAGACCGCACTCCAAGCCGGCGTGGATGGCCACCACCAGAGGCTCTTTCTTGTATTTCTTCTTGTAGACCTGCTTCATGGTATTCAGTAGCTGGCTCTCCATGTTGGGCTTCCAGCCGGGATAGGCGCCGCTGAGCTGGCACTTGCCACCGGCCAGTTCGGCCAGGCAGACGAGGCGCTCGGCAAGGGCCTCCTTGGCGGTGTCGACAGAGGAACGCAGCAGTGCGTACACTACGAACTTCTTGGCGGCCGTGGTCTTGGCGATGGCCAGGTTCAGCGAGGTCTCGACGAGGCCTTCCATATCTTTGCTCATGCGGATGACGCCGTTGGGAGCCACCATCATGAGGTTGATGATCTTCTGGGTGCCCTCGTTGTCGATGACGGTGGGGTTCATGCGAACCTTCTCATACTTCATGAAGAAGTCGGGCTCGACGTTGGCGAGTTCTTTCTTCACCCAGCCGGCCACTTTGTCGAACTCCTTGAGGATGCAGTCGACATGCTCCTTGGGCATGGCGATGACGGCTTCGGCGTCTCGGGGGATGGCGTTGCGCATATTGCCACCTTCGAGGCTGATGAGGCGGATGCCGCATTCGGCCACCCAGCGGAGGTGACGGAACAGCAGTTTATTGGCGTTGGCACGGCCGGTGTTGATCTCCATGCCGGAATGGCCGCCCTTGAGACCACCAATGGTGAGCTTGTAGGCCTCCATGCCCTTGGGGGCTTTCTCGGTCTTGTAGGGGATGGAGAGAGCAGCGTCGATACCGCCGGCGCAGCCCACGTAGAGCTCGCCCTCGGTCTCGCTGTCGAGGTTCAGCAGGTAGTCGCCGTGGAGCTCGCCTTTCTTCAGGCCGAAGGCACCGGTCATGCCAGTCTCCTCGTCGGTGGTGATGAGGGCCTCCAGCGGACCATGCTTCACGGTCTTGCTCTCGAAGACAGCCATGATGGCGGCAACGCCCATACCGTCGTCGGCACCGAGGGTGGTGTCGTCGGCATAGACCCACTCACCGACAATCTTCGTCTTGATGGGGTCTTTCAGGAAGTCGTGTTTCTTGCCGGCACGGGCCTGCGGCACCATGTCCATGTGGGCCTGCAGCACCACGGGGTGCACTTTCTCCATGCCTTTGGTAGCGGGTTTGCTCATGATCACGTTGCCGATAGCGTCCACACGGCAGGCTATTTTGTTCTTTTTAGCCCACTTTACAAGGAATTCGCGTACAACTTCTTCGTGTTTCGAGGGACGGGGACATTTGGTCAGAGCGTCGAAATTGCTCCACAACTCTTTGGGTTCAAGGTCTTTGATTGTTTTTGTTGCCATAGTTGTTTTTATTTTAGGTTGATATTTCCGTTCCGAAAAGGTGACTGCAAATATACAATATATTTTTCAATCAGCAAAATATTTTTTCCTCATTCCTCACTCATCATTCCTCACTCATCACTCCTCACTCCTCACTCATCACTCATCACTCATCACTCATCACTTATTTATGCCCTGTGGCCAGCGACCTTTCATGCTGTTCAGATGCAGCAGCTCACTCTCGTCGAGGTCGAGGTTGTAGTCTTCGATGGCGCGGAGCACTTCCATGCAGCGCTGCTCCAGTTGGCGGCGCTCTTTTGCCGCTTTGGGCGGGAGGTTGTCGCAAGGGGCTTCGAGGTCGATGGGGGTGGCCACGGAGAACTGCTGGATGAGTTCCATGAGTAATTCGTGGCGCTCGTTGTCTTCGGGCTGTGGCTCAGTGAATTCGGCGTGGATCTGCCGTATTTTATTCCACGCAGTCTCACCCCTGACAATAAGCATCTTGTCCCCAGGTTGCCATGTCTCCTTGAGGGACGAGGACGACGGATGCTCGACAAGGAAGTATTTGAGGTGTTCCTGACGGTCGTCGAAGGTATAGGTGGGCCACGACATACCCGCAATAGGAAGGTCATCGACGCGTGCCAGTGAGAGGGAATAGAGCCGGTTGAGGGAGTCGGTGAAGATGTATCCCGCCACACCCGTGCGGAAAAGCAGCATTGCAAGGTCGCTGAATTCAGACTCTACGTCGTCGAGAGTGAAAACATGTTTGGCCATTATACTTTTTACTTTTTAGTTTTTTTATCATTCATCATTCATCACTCATCACTCGTCACTCGTCACTCATCACTCATCATTCATCACTCATCATTCCTCTCGAAGGGGTTTCCAGTAATGGAGAAGTCGGGGCGGTAGTTGTCGCGTGCCGCGAGTTCCTGTATCCAGCCATCGGTGAGGCCCAGTTCCTCGGCGCGGGCCACTACGACGGCGTATTCGTCGGCGGTGACGGAGCGGTCGAGCGGAGCGGGCAGGCCGGGTTTGGGTGGGAAATACTGCGCCATAAGCGACAGGTGGAGACCGAAGGGAACCAAGTCGGCAAGGTGGTCGAGGACGGCGAGGGAGTTGTCAACGTGGCCGGGAAGGACCAGGTGGCGGACGATGAGACCGCGGTAGGCGGTGCCGTTGCCGTCGACTTTAAGACCTTTGCCCACCTGGCGTATCATCTCCCTGAGGGCGGCAGAGGCCACCTCGGGATAGTCGGGAGCATGGCTGTAGGCCTTTGCAATGCCGGTGTCCATGTATTTGAAGTCGGGGAGGTAGATGTCGACGAGTCCCTCGAGAGACCTTAGCGTTTCGACGCTCTCGTAGCCGCTGCTGTTGTAGACTACCGTAGGGGTGAAGCCGCGTTGGTGGACGGCATCGATGAGTGCCGGGATGTGGTGGGCGTAGTGGCTGGCGGTGACGAGACCGAGAAGGGGTGAAAGGTGAGAGGTGAGAGGTGAAAGGTGAGAGACAATGAGGTCGGCGAGGGATTCGGTAGAATATCTTTCACCTTTCACCTTTAACCTTTCACCTTTACCGCTGATCTGCCAGTTCTGGCAGTAGATGCACTGGAGGTTACAGTGGGCGAAGAAGACGTTGACGATGGGGTTGAGGGGCGGTTCCTCTCCCCGATGGACACAGACGGATGCTACCTCGAGGGTGTCGGCAGCACCACAGAATCCTCCGCCGGTAGTACGGTCGACCCCACAACCCCTAGGACACAATCTACATCCACTGGCCATTTCCAAATCTTAATTTTTAATTCTTAATTCTCTTTACTCCCAGTTGCATACAGAGTAATGTTGTCTGCTGCCGAGGTAGGCCATACCGCTGCAGGTCTTGCCGCGGGCATCGAGGTCTTCCTGGGTGTAGGAATACTCGCCACCATTGTAGCCATAGCATACACAAGTCTTATGGCAGGAGGTGAGTGCTGTCAGAAGACAAGAAAAGACAAGAATGACAAATATTTTCTTAGCAGCTTTCATGAACAATATGAATTTTCAATTTTTAATTCTCAATTTTCAATTTTCAATTATTAATTTTCAATTTACTAAAGTCTCCCCGGTCGACGGGTATGTCGAACCCGATGGCCTTGAGGCGGGCGCGGGTGTCGGCGACGGTCTCGGCGGCCTCGCTGTGGGTGGAGAGCTTGTTGTTGTAGATGGAATAGAGTGCGCGGGTGTCCTGAGGACTGAGGTTCGGCATCACAACATTGGCGCCGGCGTTGATGGCGCGCTCGCGTCCCTGGGGATGGAGGGTGCCGAGGGCTGTGGTGGCAGGGAGCAGCACGTGGGGGTGGAGTATGCGGATGATGGCCAGCAGGCGCAAGGTGAGCTCGACGCTGCCGGCGGGATGTTTCTCGAAGGGGGTGCCTGCCGCCGGGATGAAGGGACCGATGCCCACCATCTCGGGTCGGAAGTCGGCGATGAAGTCGAGGTCTTTCTTGAGGGTCTCAATGGTCTGTCCCGGGGAACCCACCATGAATCCGGCGCCGACCTGGAATCCGAGGTCGCGCAGGTCGTGGAGACACTGCATGCGGTGTTCGAAGGACATCTCGGCGGGGTGCAGGTGTGCGTAGTGGTTGGCGTCGGCGGTCTCGTGGCGCAGCAGGTAGCGGTCGGCTCCTGCCTCGCGCAGACGCGTGAAACTTTCGCGGCCACGCTCCCCGAGGGAGAGGGTGACGGCGCAGTCGTGGAACTCCCTTTTGATGGCGCTGACGATGTCGCAGACCACGTCGTCGGTAAACCAAGCATCCTCGCCGCCTTGCAGTACGAAGGTGCGGAAGCCAAGGGCGTGACCTGTGCGGCAGCAGTCGAGGATTTGCTCTTTGCTGAGTCTGTAGCGCTGGGTCTTCACGTCACGGCGGATGCCACAGTACAGGCAGTTGTTACGGCAGTGGTTGGTGACCTCGATGAGGCCGCGGATGAAGATGCGACGGCCATAGACCTCGTCGCGCAGACGCGCCGCCTCGTCGAAGAGGTCCTGTACGGCGACAGGGTCGCTGGTAGTTAGCAAGTAGTCGATGTCCATGTAGAGAGAAGTGTTAAGGTGACTACTTGATGATATATTCGTAAATGGTGTCGCGAGGGACGTCTTTGAAGACGGGGAGTATCTTGATGCGGCTGCCACGTTTGATGTTGAAGGGGCCGATGTAGACGGAGGAGTTCTGCGTCGGGGTGGTGCTGTCGAGGGTGTAGAAGATATAGGTGTTGGGAACCTCTGTCTCGATGGTGAGGTTGACGGTGTTGTCGTCGACGACGGCGGTGCGGAAGAGGGGAGTGAAGGATCCTTCGCAGAAGTTGTATCCTTTGCTTGCGAGGCGTGTCTTCTGGTACTCTATCTTCTTGCGGAAGTGGTTCCAACTCTTGTTCTGTGTGGCAGACCACATGCATTCGCTGGTGGCCAGCATGCGGGGCAGGAGCATATATTCGGCGTGTTCCGGTGTGTTGATGTACTCGGTCCAGAGGTTGCACTGGCCGCCGATGATGCACTCCGCTACACGGTGGTTGGTGCCAAGGGGTGCGGGGTCGAAAGCATAGGCTTTGGCCAGCGTGATGAGGCCGCCGATGGCGGCGGGCTCGAAGCGGGGATTGGCTTGGTAGTAGTCAAGGTAGCAGTACTCCGTCGGGCAGAAGATGACCTGGTAGCCGGCACGGGCGGCGTTGTAGCCCTGCTGCAGGCCACGCCAGGCCATGATGACGGCGGGGAAGCCCAGACCTCCGCAGTCGACCGACTCGTCCCATCCGATGGGTATGCGGCCTTTGTCGCGCAGATGGTCGGCGGCCTGCCGCATCAGCCACCCCTGCAGGTGCTCCACGTCGTGGATGTGCTTCTCCTTCATGCGGTGGCGGCATTTGGGACAGGCTTTCCAGTTGTCTTTGAAGGCTTCGTCGCCTCCGATATGGATGTACTGGGAGGGGAAGAGCTCCATCACCTCGTCGAGGATGTCGTTGATGAATAGCAGCGTGGAGTCGTTGCCGGCGCACAGGATGGCACGTGGGGGCCAGTAGGGGCCGAGGGGTATGTCGTAGGGACCGCCGTCGCACGAGAGGTGGGGGTAGGCGGCAAGGATGGCGGAACAGTGGCCCGGGAGTTCGACCTCGGGGATGACTTCGATGCCGCGGGCGGCGGCATACTTGATGATGTCGGCAATCTCCTGCTTGGTGTAGAAGCCGCCATAGGTGGCCTCCTCGCCGGGCTTGGGCGGGTTGGCTTTGCCCCAGGGCTGGTCGTCGCGGTCGACACGCCAGGAGCCTATCTCGTTGAGCAGCGGGTATTTCTCTGAGGGGAGACGCCAGCCGTGGTCATCGGTGAGGTGCCAGTGGAAGCGGTTGAGCTTGTAGTTGGCCATGAGGTCGAGGTACTTCTTGATGAATTTGACAGAGAAGAAGTGGCGGCAGACGTCGAGGTGGGCGCCGCGCCAGGCATAGCGCGGATAGTCTACGATGGTGCACATGGGCAGCGAGATGGAGGAGTAGGAGTCTTCGATGATGTCGGAGGGGAGTATCTGGATGAGGGTCTGGTAGGCGTAGAAGAGGCCCTGCTCGGTATTGGCGGAGAGGCGTATGCCGGCGGCAGAGATGTCGAGGACATACCCCTCGTCGCCCAGACGGCTGTCAACGGTGTCGTTGAGGATCAGCTCGATGTCGCTCTTCTCCGACGACGTGGCCAGCGACGGCTGTATATGTCCCTGGCGGAGCGAATTCATGAGGTACTTGACTGGGAAGGAGTTCTGTCCGACGCCGCGGAACGAGATATTGGCGTCGCTGCCGAGGGTGTAGACGCCGGCACGCTGCTCGATGGAAACGGGCTCGGGGATGATGTTGATGTTCTTGACGGTGACATTGCGTCCGCAAGAGGCGACGACGGCAAGAAAACAGCAAAGAACGACGACAGGGCCCGCTTGCGTGGAGGCGCGAAGGCGTGAATGTGCGAATGCGTGAGTATTCATTATGAGGTTTACGTTTAGATAAACGTAAAACGCAGTCTCGCTACTTTTATTGTATTTATACAATATTTCTTTCGCGAGAGCGTTATGGGAGCATGGCATCATTGAAGAAACTTCTGTCGGATTCAGTCATCTATGGACTGAGTAGCATCGTGGGCAGGTTCTTGAACTACCTGCTCGTCCCTTTGTATACCTATCATATCTCTGCCGCCTCGGGTGGCTATGGCGTGGTGACCAATGTCTACGCCTACACGGCGCTGCTGCTGGTGGTGCTCACCTTCGGCATGGAGACGACCTTCTTCTATTTCGCGAATAAGGAAGGCGAAAATGGTAAGAGCGTCTTCTCCACCGCTTTGGGTTCGGTGGGCTCGGTGAGCCTCCTCTTCGTCCTCGGAGTCCTTGCCCTGTTGGGGCCCATCTCCAATGCCATGGGCTATGGAGCACACCCGGAATATATTGCGGCGATGGCCATCGTTGTGGCCTTCGACGCTTTCCAGGCTATCCTCTTCGCCCGCCTGCGTTATGAGAACAAGGCGTGGAAGTTTGCCGCCCTCAAGCTGGCCTTCATCGTACTCAACATCGGCATGAACCTCTTCGTCTTCCTAGTGGCACCCAGGCTGCAACACCTGTCGTTCATGCAGTGGTACGACGAGCAGAACAATGTCGGCTATATCTTCTATATCAACCTCATCTGCACCGCCTTGGTGACCTTCGGCTTCTGGCGCGAATTGAAAGATTTTCAATTCTCAATTCTCAATTTTCAATTAATGAAGCGCATGCTCAAGTATGCCTGGCCGCTGCTGGTCTTTGGCATTGTGGGCATCCTCAACCAGGTGGCCGACAAGATACTCTTCCCGTTCATCTACGACGGCGACGACATGCAGAAGCAGCTGGGCATCTATGGCGCCTGCGTCAAGATAGCCATGATTATGGCCATGATTACCCAGGCCTTCCGCTATGCCTACGAGCCGTTTGTTTTTGCTGGAGGAAAAGGGGAGAAGAGTAAAGAGAGTCAGGCTCTTGTGATGAAGTATTTCGTCATGTTCACCCTGCTGGCCTTCATGGTGGTGGTGTGCTATATGGATATCTTCAAGTACATCATCAAGCAGGACTATTGGGACGGCCTGCGTGCCGTACCCATCGTCATGATGGCCGAGATACTGATGGGTGTCTATTTCAACCTCTCGTTCTGGTACAAGCTGACGGCCAAGACCTACTGGGGCGCCATCATGAGTGCCATCGGCTGTGCCGTGCTGGTGCTCGTCAACGTGCTGCTGGTGCCCAGGATTGGCTTCATGGCCTGCGCTTGGGGCGGCCTGGCGGGCTATGGCACCTGTGTCTTGCTCAGTTACTTCATCGGCCAACGCCACTACCACGTCCCCTATCCGGTGTGGAGCATCCTCGGCTGGTTCGCCCTAGCCTTGGCCTTGTTCGCCGCCAGCACCCTGGTCGTGATTGAGAGTTTCTGGCTGAGAATAGCCTACAACACCCTGTTGTTGCTGCTCTTCCTCGCCGCCCTCCTCTGGAGCGAGCGTACTTTGGTTAGTAAGGTAGTGGGTAAGCTGTTGAAGAAGAAATAAAAAAACAAAACTATGAATCAGAATAGTCAGAATAGTCAGAATAATCCGAGTACTCAGAATATTCAGAATACTCAGAGTAATCAGAAAACTCCGAAACCCCAGACTCCCCCCTACACCTTCCTCCCCCAACATGGCCACTACCGCCACCTCCGTGTCTACCAGGTCACGGAGATGATATACGATATCACCTATTATTTCACCCAGCACTATCTCCAGCGTGGCGACCGCACGGTCGACCAGATGATACAAGCTGCCCGCAGTGGCAAACAAAACATAGCTGAGGGCAATCAGGCGGCTGCCACCTTCACTGAGACCGAAATCAAACCTTGCATTGTGGACATTTCGGTCTGCATAAGTGCAAGTTGCTATCAAGTAGGTGTTTTGTTCGATTGAAGTATGTCTGTTGTTCGTTTGTTGTTCGTTCAAAAAACGAACAACAAACGAACAACAGACGAACAACAACTGAACATAAGATGAAGTTGACCTTAATTTGACCAAGACCATATTATTATTTTTCGATACGCCTTGCCACCGCAGGATTTTTTCCTTGCGGTGGCAAAGTTTTTTTTGGTCAGTTGGAATTTTATTTGTATTTTTGCAGTTTGAAAATAGATACAAAAGCAATTATGATACAAGGTCGAACATATAACAATGGCATTGGGGAAGCTGCTTCGCAGGGTGTGTTTCTCAATGTGCCTGCCTCGGACTGGTCGCTCTTCAAGGAACTTGTCCGCAAGTTTGGTTGGCAGAGTGAGACGAGGGAACAGCTGATTGAGCGTTTTTGCAGCACTCGTCCGCAAGAGCCAACCCTCAGCGACGAGGAAATACAAGCCGAAGTAAACGCAGTGCGCTACGGAGAATGAAAATAATCCTCGATACCAACGTTTGGATTTCATTCCTCATTGGTCACCAGTTGCATACTATTCGCAGTATTGTGACCAATGCCAGATTTGAGGTGTGTGTCTGTTCTCAGCTAATCAGGGAGATTGCTGATGTCGCTGGCCGGGACAAGATACGCCGCTACATCCAAGAAAACGATGTGGAATACCTGTTGTGCATCATTCGTGCTTTCTGCCACATGGTTAGCATTGAAAAAGAGGCAGTGTCGAATATCCGCGATAAGAAAGACCTTTATTTACTCTCTTTGGCTGAAACGGTAGATGCAATTTATATTGTCTCTGGTGATGCCGATTTGACTGTGCTTGGCAAACATGGCCATACAAAAATCATTACCCTTGCCCAATTTAGAGAACAGTATTTGAAATAGTTTATAGTAATTAGAAATTATGTAGGAAACAGAAAATAGACAAATACAATGGCGTTTTCGCTTTAATCTGATACTTCCCCAAAGTTCCAAACAAAGTATCATCCGAAGTAAAGTGGTAAGCGCTCACGTGGTATCGTGGGCTTTACTTGTTGGATGATACGGGTCGTGGAACACCTGGGGAAGTAGACAAGGAGAGTTCCACGATATTTTTATATGCCCCAATAAAAAGAAGAATACACAGACAACGAAAAAGTAATACTTAGAACGTAATATAAAACGAACTATGATGAAACGTTTTTTCTTTTTTATTATCATCAGTATGGCAGTAGTGCATAATATTTATGCCTATGACTTTAGTTATACGTATGAAGGTAAGACTTTGTATTATAACATTACAAATAGCACACAACACATAGTAAGTGTGGTACATCCTTCCTTTGGCGGATATTATGATGCTTATGTTTCCGGAAATGTCATTATCCCAGACAGTGTTGTAAATAATGGAATAAGATATGCTGTAACTTCAATTAGTGGGCATGCGTTTCAGTCTTGTACCAACATGGAGTCAGTATTTATTCCGAATGGTATAACACAAATTGGAGAAGGCGCATTTATTGTTTGTGTTGGTTTAATGTCTGTTGATCTGCCATCGTCTCTTATTTCAATTGGCAACTCTACGTTTTCTGGTTGTTACAATCTTTCTAATGTTGTTATTCCTGATGGAGTGAATTCTATAGGACGTTATGCTTTTGATGCTGTTCAGAATATTACATATCACGGAACTGCATCAGGTAGTCCATGGGGCGCAGTAATGATGAATGTGACAATTGATGGTGACTTTGTTTATGCTGATGAATCGAAGACAATACTAAAATCATATCGAGGAAATCAAGATTCGGTTATTATTCCTTCAACAGTAATTACCATAGCTGATAAAGCGTTCTATAATTGCAATAGTTTAAAGTATGTAAGCATTACAAATAATGTTACTGCAATTGGATATCAGGTATTTGAAAATTGTGACAGTTTGAGTGCTATCGTTATTGGTAGTGGAGTTACAACCATCGGTAGTGAGTTGTTTAAAGGATGTTCAAGTTTAGCTTCAATTATTGTCAATGAAGGAAATGTTATCTTTGATAGTAGAGATAATTGTAATGCAATTGTTAATACTTCTACAAATACTATTATTGTTGGGTGCAAGAACACGTCAATCCCGTCTACCATTACATCCATAGGCGTTAGCGCTTTTGAAGAATGTGTAGGTCTGACCTCAATTAATATTCCCGAGAATATCACTTCTATTGGTAGTTCGGCTTTTTCTCGTTGCAGTCAATTATCATCAGTTATATTGCCTTCTTCAATTTCCGAAATAGGAAATAATGTTTTTTCATGGTGTAGTAAATTGACATCTATTACAATTCCATCGTCGGTTAATGTGATTGGAACAGCATCTTTTTCCCAATGTAGTGGATTGGTTACTGTCATATTTCCAAGTACGCTAACAACAATAGGCATGAATGCTTTTAATGGATGTAATAAAATAACAGCTTTGACGATTCCTGATGCAGTGGTTTCTATTGGGGATAATGCATTTAATCGTGTAAGACACATTGAATACCATGGGAATGCTGTAGGGGCTCCATGGGGCGCTTTGTCAATGAATGGGATAACGGATGGTATTTTTGTGTATTACGATGAAAGTATGTCAAAAATAAAAATGTACATAGGTGGTTTTGATACAATATCTATTCCGTCCACTGTCCAAACTATAGGAGATTCTGCTTTTGCTGGTTGTGTGAATATCTCATCTGTTATTATTCCCAATGGTGTAGACTCTATATGCGATGATGCTTTTGCATACTGTTTAAATCTAGGTTCGATTATTATTCCTAACACTGTTTCATTTATAGGGCAACGAGCTTTTTATTATTCAGGTTTATTATCTGTTACAATTGGGGATGGAGTAACATATATTGGTAATTTGGCTTTTTCTCAGTGTTTTCGTTTATCAATGGTCAATTCCCGTGCCACTATTGCTCCGACACTCCACAATAATAATGCAAACAATTGCGTGTTTCAACCGGGCTATCCTATAGTAAATATTCCATGTGGTAGCATTACTTCATATTCGGCAAAATGGACTGGTTTCTCCACCTTTGAAGCATTCCGAGAAGGTATTGATCTTACGGCATCATCTAGTGATAGCATTATGGGCGTTGTGGATGTAATAGGGGAACCTACTTGCGAAAACCCCATAGCTTCATTACAGGCAACAGCAAATATTGGCTACCACTTTACCCATTGGAGTGACGGAACCACATTAAATCCATATGTATTAACCGTAACATGTGACACGACCATTATTGCTTACTTTGACATTGGATGTGAACCTCAATGGGATACTCTCTATTTACACGATACGATTACAATTCACGACACATCATATGTAGGCGTGCCGTATCCTGTGCATGATACTACTTACGTAAATGTATACGTTCATGACACTACAGTTGTGACGGATACGGTGACGTTGACGGAATATGTGCCTGTACACGATACTACCTATATTAATGTGTTTGTACATGACACTACTATTGTGCCGGTACACGATACTGCCTACATCGACGTGCCCGTACACGACACCACCTATATTGACGTATTTGTCCACGATACGACCTTCCTGACAGACACTGTGACGCTGTACGACACTATCACCAACACAGTGTTTGACACAATGACAGTGACCGACACGATGTGGTTGATGCAAACAGATACACTCTGGTTGCATGACACCATCATTATCCACGACACCATCTATGTCACCCAAGAGGATGTCGACGGTGCGGAGGCGTTGAATGCCAAGGTATACTCAATCCAGGGACAAATCGTCATAGAGGGTGCCGGCGGTAACGCGGTGACGCTATTCGATGTCAACGGACGGCTGCTTGCCACCAAGCAGGACTACGGCACGGAGATACGTTTTGATGCCCTCGCCAGCGGCACCTACATGATTAAAATCGGCAGCTATCAGGCAAGGAAAGTGGTGGTGATAAGGTAGCTTTATTCCGATTTTGCCATAGAAAATGGCAGAAATGAGGTTATATTGTTCCGATTTTAACAATTTTAGGAACGAAACAGCCTCTTATAGTCTCTCAAAAAATGCAGACTTTCGGGCTATAAGTCGAAAAAAAATCGAGTTATAGCCCGAAAGTCTGCAATTTTATTGTCTGAAGAATCCATTGAAACAGACCCGTCAAATATTACTTATTAAAAAAGATTTTGTTGTTTCGAAAACATTTTGTATCTTTGCATTTTATTAGAAAACAAATAATAATAACAAAGATATGATAGCAAAAGAATTACTGAATCCTCGTAGCATCGTCATTTGCGGTGCTTCGTCCGATGTCCATAAGCCCGGCGGAAAGTCGCTGAAGAACCTCCTCGAGAGCCCCTTCAAGGGTCAGGTCTACGCCGTGAACCCCAAAGAGACCGAGGTGCAGGGCGTGAAGTGCTACGCCAAGGTCGAGGACCTGCCGCAGGTCGACTGCGCCATTCTCTGCATCGCCGCCAAGTTCTGTGCCCAGACGGTCGACGTGCTGGCCAAGGAAAAAGGCTGCAAGGGCTTCATCATCGTCAGCGCTGGCTTCTCGGAGGAGAGCCACGAGGGCGCCGAAATCGAGAAGCACATCGTCGACACCATCAACAGCGTCGGCGGCTCGCTCATCGGCCCCAACTGCACCGGCTTCCTCAACGTGAACTATGCCGGTTGCTTCGACACCCCCATTCCTCCGCTGGATCCCAAGGGTGTGGACTTTATCACCGGTTCCGGTGCCACCGCCGTGTTCATCAAGGAGTACGGCATGAGCAACGGTCTTAAGTTCAACAGCGTGTGGGCTGTGGGTAACAGCGCCCAGCTGGGTATCGAGGACGTCCTCGAGCACCTCGACGAGACCTTCGACCCCGTGAAGTCTTCGCATGTCATCATGCTCTACATGGAGAAGATCGGCGACCCGCAGCGTCTCCTCAAGCACAGCCGCAGCCTCATTAACAAGGGCTGCCATATCGCCGCCATCAAGAGCGGTGGCAGTGCCGCCGGTAGCCGTGCCGCTTCGAGCCACACCGGTGCCCTGGCCACCAACGACGCCGCCGTCGACGCCCTCTTCCGCAAGGCCGGCATCGTGCGCTGCCAGAACCGTCAGGAGCTGACCACCGTCTGCGCCGTCTTCATGTATCCCGAGCTGAAGGGCAAACGCTGCGCCATCATCACCCACGCCGGCGGTCCCGCCGTGATGCTCACCGACGTGCTGTCGAACGGCGGCATGGAGGTGCCCTCGCTGAAGGAGCATCCCGCCAGCCCCGCCCTGCTGGAGAAACTCTTCGGAGGCAGCTCCGTGGGTAACCCCATCGACTTCCTCGCCACCGGCACCGCCGAGCAGCTGGGCTATATCATCGACACCGTCGAGAACGAATACACCGACATCGACTTCTCCGTCGTCATCTTCGGCTCGCCGGGACTCTTCAGCAACAAGGAGGTCTACGACCTGCTCGACCAGAAGATGCGCACCTGCAAGAAACCTATCTTCCCCGTGCTGCCTTCCATCATCAACGTCAAGAGCGAGATTGAGGACTTCATCGCCAAGGGCAATATCAACTTCCCCGAGGAGTGCGTCCTCGGCAACGCCCTCGTGAAGGTCTACCATACCCCCAAGCCCCAGCCCGAGAATGTCGAGCTGCCCAAGATCGACGTGGCCCGCATCCGCAAGACCGTGGAGCGCTGCAAGGACGGCTACATGGAGATCGCCGACTACAACGAGCTGCTCGATGCCGCCGGCATCAGCCGCAAGAAGAGCGTCGAGGTGAGCAAGAAAGAGGACGCCCTGGCCTTCGCCAAGGAGGTGGGCTGCTCGAAGGATGTGCCCCTCGTCATGAAGGTCGTCGGCCCGCTGCACAAGAGCGACGTGGGTGGCGTGACCCTCGGCGTCAAGGACCTCGACACCGTGGCCAAGGAGTTCGACCGCCTCATCGTCATCCCCGAGACCTACGCTGTGGAGATGTACCCCATGCTTGACGGTACCGACGTCTACATCGGCGCCATCCGCGATGAGAAATTCGGCCATCAGATATTCTTCGGTCTGGGCGGTATCTTCATCGAGGTGCTCAAGGACGTGCAGAGCGCTCTGGCTCCCATCACCGCCGCCGAGGCCAAGGAGATGCTCAAGCAGCTCAAGGGCTACAAGATCCTCGAAGGCGTGCGTGGCCAGGAGGGCGTGAACATCGACCTCTATGCCGAGCAGGTGGCCCGCGTCAGCGCCCTGGTGCAGGCCGCTCCCGAGATTGCCGAGATGGACCTCAACCCGCTCCTCGGCAACCCGCGCTACGTCACCGCCGTCGACGCACGTATCCGCTTGGAGAAATAATTTATTAAGAAGACAAGAAAGGACAAGAAAGACAAGGTGAGAATGTCTGTTGTCCTTTCTTGTCTTTTCTTGTCTTTAAAAAAATCATTTGTCTTGATATGAAAAAGTTATTTTCTTTGCTCGCAGTGGGCGCTGTTCTCACAGTCCTACTCCTTCCCGTCACCGCTCGCTCGCAGGTGAGCATCAACGCGGCCTATGTCCATCAGGAGCACACGTTCAACTACCAGAACGGCACCCTCGACAGCCTGATAAATCATGTCGACTACATGAACGGCGGAATGGTGGGCGTGTCGCTCAACGTGCCGCTGATTGGCGAGGTGGGCATCGCCCCCGGCGCCTACATCAGCATCGCACAGGCCAAGACGCTGGTCGCCGACAGCAACGACCACGACTTTTCCACCTCCACGATGACCTTGAAGATTCCCTTCTACCTGAACTTCAAGGTGGCGCTGGGCGAGAAGGCCGACCTCCTCATCTATGGCGGTCCGGTGTTCAACGTGGGTATCTCGAGACTTACCAATTTCCGCAATGTGGCTGACCAGGTGGACCTCCACTGCGACATGGGTGCCACCCTCGGCGCCGGTGTCCAGTTCGGACGCTTCCGTATCTATGCGGGCTACAATATTGATATGATAGACCGCGATGACTTCAGCCTGGCCAACAAGGAGTCGGTGAAGAAAGCCTGGGAAGGCAGCACCCTCTTCGTCGGCCTCGGCGTGACGCTGGGAAGCCTGGATAGGTGACCATCGCAATACAAACAGACACAACCCTGAAAAAAACATGAAAAAAACACTTGCCTTTACTGTTTTTGTTATTCTTTTCGGAGGCATCTCTCACGCCCAGTTCGGACTCAATATCGGCTATATGCCTACTACCATCACTACCGAGTACACGGGAGGACCTTCTTCGGGTCCGCAGGAGCTGGGTATGATGGGCTTTGGTGGTAATATCTACTACAATTTTCGTATATATGACGAATTTTATATTGCGTTTGGTGCTGGCGCCCGCTACTCCATGAAGAGCGAGGAAAATATGGGCGCTAAGCAGGAATCCACCGTCTTGACGGCAGATATCCCCATTCTTGCCAATGGTAGCCTGCCTTTCAATGAAGACTGGCATCTGACCCTTTTCTCGGGTTTTGTGGTTAGCTACACCCTCAGCGCCCAAACTCAAATCAAGATTGCGGGGATGTCCATCAAGGATGATTGGCTCAAGGATGACTATGCTGACGATGTCGTCGATCCCAGTCAAGATATTTACGATAATCCGTTAGCCTTTGGATTTATGGTGGGCGCCAGCTTTGATTACAAGCATCTCCATTTCTTTGGTGGACGCAATATTGGTCTTTTCAATTTCAGCAAGAACGACCATTATGAGCGCCATACCGGCACTTGGATTTTTGGCATAGGTTTGGGCTTCTAGTGAGAAGGCCTTGTGGTGGCTATTTGCTGAATGCCAGTGGCTCGCTGTGATCGACGGTGCCGTTTGGGTTGATGTGGGAGGCTCAGAAGGTTAGTCCGAGTTTGATGCAAATCTGCTGGGAGATGCCGAACGCGGTTTTGGTGTCGGAGATGATGCCGTTGTCGTTATCCGTCTGATGCCATTGTTCGGTAAGGGGTATCAACGCAATAAATTCTATGAACAGCCGTCCTGCCGGGATGCGGAATCCGTAACCGAAGGTGGGGGCGATGCGGTGATCGCTGTAGTGATAGGTGCGGGTACGGATGTCCCAGCCGTCGCTACCGTTGTATAGATCGTAGGTGCCCCAGGTGTAGAGGAAACATCCGCCTCCCGAGAGGAACAGGTGGAGGTGGCGCCACTGGGCGACGTACCAGCGGTAGCTGAGGGTGCCGAAGAGCATGTTGGCCGGATGGGCCCCGGACAAGAACCCTCCTTGGGGTGCTCCTCCGATGGAGGCCTCGAAGGCGTGCCGCTGGGCAAAGCCATACTCGTAGAACACGGAGGGATGAGTCCATGCATAGGGGTTGATTTTGATGGTACTCAAGGGTACGAAGACGGAATCCTCCGACTGGGATTGAGCAGTGGGGATAAAGGCCAACAAAAGGGTTATCAGTACCAGCCGTTTCATTTCCAGTACCTCCTTACTTTATTGCATCCTGGATAGAGTACCAGCGTGTCGTCGTCGACGCAGGGGTATTCGTCACCGTAGAGGGTGTCCCCTTGGTGGATGATATATAGCAGGCTATAATCGAAGGACGTCTTGGTGTCGCGTCGAGCGATGGGGTCGACGCCCACGTTGAAGGCGAAACCGAAACGGCCCTGGTTGTCGGTACGGACTGCGCCCAGGGTGTCGTCCTGCTCCATCACGAAGTCCAGCGTCTGGCCGGGCATGGGGGTGGTGAGGGTGCTGTCGGTATAGAGGGTACCGCGCACATAGTGCAGTTCCGTGTCGGTGCAGGCCGTAGCCAGCAGGGCGGCAAAGAGTAGTGGTACAATGGGGTGTTTCATTGCTATTTGCTGAATTTCAGTGGCTCGCCGTGGTCGACGGTGTCGTTGCCGTTGACCCATACGCGCTCGATGTGGCTGTGGAAGGTCTGCCCTTCGAGGGGACTCCAGCCGCACTTATATAATAATGATTCGCGCGTGACCTTCTCCTCTACGCCGGGACGCACCAGCACCAGGTCGGCCTTGTAGCCCTTGCGGATGAATCCGCGCCCTTCGATGCCGAAGAGCAGGGCAGGGTTGTGGCACATCTTGCTCACCAGCAGGGTGAGCAAGTCAGTGTTAAGTGTTAAGTGTTTAGTGTTTAGTGGGCTTCCGCCGTCCTGCGTAGCATCACTAACCACTGAACACTGACCACTAACCACTGGTTCAAGCATCATCTGCAGCGAATGCTGGATGCTGGGGATGCCGCTGGGGGCGTCGAAGTAGGGCTTCTGCTTGGCTTCGAGGGGATGGGGGGCATGGTCGGTGGCGATGGTGTCGATGAGGTCGTCCTCGAGGGCGGCCCACAGCGCCAGGCGGTCGTCGTTGCTCTTGATGGCGGGGTTGCACTTGATCTTGTTGCCCAGCTCGGCATAGTCGCGGTCGTCGAACCACAGGTGGTTGGGCGTCACCTCGGCGGTGATATGCTTTTTCTCGAGGTCGAAGTTGCTCAGCAGCGAGAGCTCCGTGGCCGTCGAGATATGGGCCACATGGAAACGTGTGCCGTAGCGGCGGGCACGCTCGATGGCGTGGTAGGTCGAGAGGAAGCAGGCCTCGCTGTTGCGTATCTTGGGATGCAGGGCTGCCGTCTCGTCGGCGGTACCCTGGTATTCGCGCTTGGCGTTGAGCAGGTTGGCCTGTATGACCTCCTCCTGCTCGCAGTGCGCCACGATGAGCTTGCGGGCGTCGCGGAACAGGTGGTCGAGCTGCTCGGGGTTGTTCACCAGCATGTTGCCCGTCGACGAGCCGAGGAAGAGCTTGATGGCGGCATAGCGCGTGGGCTCGATGGCCAGCAGGTCGTCGATGTTGTCGTTGGTGGCGCCGAGCATGAAGCCGTAGTTCACGGCGGAGTCGCGTGCCGCCAGCGCCTCCTTGGCCTCCAAGGCCTCCAGGGTGGTCGTCAGCGGCTTGGTGTTGGGCATGTCCACCACCGACGTCACGCCGCCGGCACGTGCCGCACGGGACTCAGAATAGAAGGTGCCCGCAGGGTTCTCCGAGTTTCCGCCATCGCGGAAATGCACATGGGTGTCGATGACACCCGGCAGAAGCAAAAGCCCCTCTGCATCAACTATCTCAGAATAATCGGAATATTCAGAGTATTCTGAATTCTCCGAAATCTCGGCAATTTTATCGTCTTCGATGACGACCGAACCAACAAAAATGCGACCCTCGTTGACGATGGTCGCATTATGAATCAAAGTTTTCACTGCTATTGGCTTAACTACTTAACTACTGTCTACTTAACTACTGAAAATTAGAATTTCTTCCCTTCGGCCCATCGTCTGCCGGCCATGGCGGCTTCGGCCGAGGTCTTGTACTGGTTCTTCACCACGAACTGTCCGGTGTGGTCTATGCAGCCCCATTTGCCGTCCATCTTGGCGGGAGCCACGCGGTCGTTCCACACGAAGGTGAAGAGCTTGGCATCCTCGAGGGTGGGTTTGATGACCCACTCGCCCTTGTAGTCGACATAGCCCCAGGCCTGGGTGCCGGGGTCCATGATGGGGTAGAGCCAGTGGCCCAGTTCCTGGTGGGTGTCCCACTGGTTGCCAGCCTGCCAGGCTTCCGACGAGAGGTTGAAAACATTGCGCGAGAGGTCCTCGCCGGTGTCGCTCACCACCATCCAGTAGCCGTCATATTTCGCTGTGGCGAAGAGTCCTGTGTCGTTGGCGAAGTGGGTGGCCTCCTCGTAGATGGGCTGTATCTGCCATTCGCCGCTCCAGTCCACCCAGCCCCATTTGCCGTCGGAGGGGTTGGAGACGGGGAAGCGCCAGTCTTCGAGGGTGCGGCCGTGCTCATACTGCTGCAGGGCGTAGGCGGCATCCTCCTGGGTGAAGAAGATGAAGGTGGAGATGACCTCGCCGTTGCGGCTGATGTTGCCCCAGCGGCCTTCCTGCTTCACCTGTGTGTACTCGTAGAGGTTGTCCTCGCCGAAGGCCACCTGATCGGTGTAGACGGGCTTGACGGCCCAGCGGCCCAGGTAGTCCACGAAGCCCCACAGACCCGTCTGGGGGTTGGTGACGGCCTGGCGCCATCTGTAATAGTTGCGTCCCAGCGCCCACTGTGCGCCGGCCTCTTCGGCCTGCTCGGCGGTCTGGAAGATATTGTTGATGACCAGTATGCCGCGGCCGTCGATGCAGCCCCAGCGGCCTTCCTTCTTCACGGTGGCGTAGCTCTTGGGCTCCTTGCCCTGGTGGGGGTTGGCGGCCTCGTAGACGGGTTGGTACTTCCAGCGGCCGTAGTAGTCGACGAAGCCCCAGCGGCCGTCGGCCTGGTTGCGGGCGGGATAGACCCATTTGCCTGGCTCGCTCTGCACCTCCCACTGCTGGCCGGCTTCGCGGGCCACCTCCTTGGTGGGCAGCAGGTTGCGGCAGACGAGGTTGCCGTCGACATCGATGACACCCCAGTGTCCATCGAGCTTCACGGGGGCCCATTTGCGGGCGCCGCCCTCGAACTCGCCGGCGCGCTGGTAGATGGGTGCTATCTTCCAGGTGCCGTTGTCGTTTTTATATCCGAAGCTCTGCAGGGAACTCTCGTAGGCAAGCTTTTGCGCATGGCCTCCGAAACAGGCCATCAGGGTGGCAATAAGCAGAATGCAGGTGCGTTTCATCTATAATAATGTCTTTAATTCAAAATGCAAAGATACGAACATTTTTTCATCCGTCGGAAAAAAGTTTTTTGGGGGCAATGAAAACACCCTCACTGGGATGGTTTACGACCCACGAAAAGTCCACTAATACCCTACCATTTTGTGTTCAAGACCTATCATGGTGGTTATTGGTACTGTTTTGGTATTGAAAATGAGCGTGTTTTGAAAATAATTTGTATGAATAAAAATAAATTTGTAATTTTGCAAATGATAAATTATGTTGAACAGAATTTCAAATAATTATGAAAACTATTGCTAAATTTGTACTTTTTGTATTTTTGACGGCCTGCCCGATTATGGGATGGGGGCAGTCGTCCAGTGCCGTTGCATTCGCAAGAATATGCCATAGCTGACAAGTTCTGGCCGTACGAAATTTCGTACAACCCCACAAAGCAGATTCTCACTGTGTTGCAGAATTGTACCACACCTCAGGATGAATCCAGGTTCAGGCTTTTGTACCCGTATGCAACCGCCAACTATACGTTCAATACGCTGTACTATCCCAACTTGGAATTTACATCGTTATGTCAACTTGATAAAAATAGATATGTGGCCACTGGCACAAACCATTCGTTGACAAGTAAATTTTGGTATGTACAAGATTTTACCGTCTCCCCTTCGACAACCATGAGTTGCCCGTATCTTTTCAACGAGAAAGCTGCGATGCTTGCATCGCCCTCTGTTATCTATAATCCTCAGCAGATTATACCGAGTCTGATAGGGGTGGGGTATATTGACAGACCATCATCGGTGTCAGCAATACAGGTCCCGTTGATTTGCAACATTCCGAGCGATAAGAAATGACAATGTGAAAAAAATGCAGATGGTTATGAAAAGAATATTTTTTTTGTTTTTATTGCTGTCTCAGATTGAATCATTATATGCGCAAAGGGATACCGTGAGGTATATGGATCCGTGGTATCGGTTCAACCCTCTTTCCTCCCGGACAAGCGCATATCCTCCCGCATCGGCTTATAGTGCGGTGATAGCCAGTGATTGTTTGCAAATTTATTCTAATATCAACGAAAAAGTTCCTGTTTATGGAATAGCTATTGTTGCTGATACGGACATTATTAAAGGGAGGAGACGTCCAGATGACACTCGATTCCAAGCTATACTTTATGATTCTGTCTGTGAATGGAACGACACTCTTTCTGACAGAGTTTATTCTTATATTGGTGTTGAGGCGCTTGATACTGCGTTCTTCGATTCCTATACACGTTTGTGTTACTTCGAGTATCATTATAATTATGAGCAGGAACCTCTTCCTATTCCCTTTAGTGTTTATAATCCGGGCGCTCTTGTTTCGCCCTGTTTCGAATTGTACTTTGACAAGCCCTATGAGTCTTATTGGGACAATATTTGTGTAGGAAAGCATTATGATTCTTTTATTGAGGAGGGTTCTTCGTTATGGTTGATGATTACTAAATACATTAAGGATTCGACTTCAAATTCTTATTATATTGCTCATAATGGACCAGGATCATTTATGCTGCCTGCACCGGATTGGCGTGCTGTAGCCTGCTATCATTACAACTGGGGCGGCATATTTCCAATAGTGAACCTGAGGTGCACGATGCCGCGGAGGGTGCGAGAGACGGGCCGCGGGGGCGATAACTTCTCCATTGCATGGCAGGGCGACGACGAGACGTCGGACTTCCAGGTGGCCCTCTTCCAGCCGGGGACTTCTATCGACAGCGTTACACCTGTCGACGTGACAGGTCCCGCCCACACTTTCACGGGACTCACTTCGGGGGAAAGCTACCTCTACAGCGTCCGCAAGGTGTGCCATTATGCCACCAGTTGCTACGACACGGTGGTGTACAGCAAGTGGTATCCGCCACAACAGTTGTTCTTTGTGGGTATTGAAGATATCGGTGCTCCGCGCTTCACCTTGAGTCCTAACCCCGCCAGCGAGGTGGTGGGGGTGACTTTTGCGGAGCCTTCGGAAGGCTGCCGGATGGAACTCTACGACGCCGCAGGGCGGCAGGCTATGGTTCAGGAGGTTGGGCGAGGCGCCACAGAAGCGACGCTCGACGTCAGCCGTTATGCCTCTGGAGTCTACCTCCTCAAGATGGTCTCCCCGTCGGGAGCCGCTGTGCGCAAGCTGGTGGTGCGCTGACGCAGGGGCGAAACTTTTTTCTTGCGGTATCGAAATTTTTTCGTATTTTTGCAGTCTCGTTTGTAATGACGATAGTAAGACAAAAACAATAATTATTAAACATTAACGTAACATGACAAAATTTGATCCCGCAACCGCCATCCAGCGCATCGATGGCCGCGACGCCAACCGTGGTGTGAACCCCGCAATCTGCGACAGCGCCACCTTCACCTTCCCCGAGGCACACCTCATGACCGAGACCTTCCACGGCGAGACCGAGGGTTACTTCCTCTACAGCCGTCACTGGAATCCCTCCAACCTCGCCCTCTGCCAGCGCCTCGCCGCTATGGAAGGCACCGAGATGGCTTGGGTGACCGGTAGCGGTCTGGCCGCTATCACCAGCGCCCTGCTCCACGAAGTCAACGCCGGCGACCACATCGTGGCCTCCATGACCACCTACGGCGGCACCTTCGCCTTCATGGCCAACTACCTGAAGAAGTTCAACGTGAACACCACCTTCGTGAACATGCAGAACCTCGACGCCGTGAAGAAAGCCCTCGCCGAGCACCCCAACACCAAGGTCGTCTACACCGAGACCATGAACAACCCCCTGCTCCGCATCGCCAACATTCCCGAGCTGAGCAAGATGGCCCATGCCGCCGGTGCCAAGCTCATCGTCGACAACACCTTCACCCCCATGATCTTCAGCCCCTGCCGTCTGGGTGCCGACGTCACCGTCTACTCGATGACCAAGTACATCAACGGTACCAACGACTGCGTCGCCGGTGCCATCTGCGGCAGCGCCGAGTATATCAACAGCCTTATTGATGTGAACAACGGCACCTGCATGCTCCTCGGTCCCGTGCTGGATCCCATGCGCAGCGCCTCCATCAACAAGAACCTCCACACCCTCCACATCCGCATGAAGAAGCACGGCGAGAATGCCATGTACCTCGCCAAGCGCTTCAAAGAGGTGGGCTTCAAGTACAACTACCCCGGTCTGCCCGAGCATCCCGACTACGAGCTGTTCTGCAGCATGATGAACGAGGGCTACGGCTTCGGCGGCATGATCAGCATCGACATGGGCACTGCCGACCGCGCCAGCAAGATCATGGAGCTCATGCAGCAGAAGGGTGTCGGCTACCTCGCCGTCTCGCTGGGTTACTTCAAGACCCTCTTCAGCAACAGCGGCAAGAGCACCAGCTCCGAGGTCCCCGAGGACATCCAGAAAGAGATGGGCATGAGCGAAGGCCTCATCCGCTTCTCCATGGGTCTCGACAACGACATCGAAGCCACCTTCCAGCTGATCAAAGAGAGCGTCGACGCTTTCAACAAGTAATTTAGCATAAAAGTCTTTAAGGTCCTTAAGGTCTTTAAGGTCCTTAAGGACTTTTTTATACCCAGACATTATGAAAAAAATAGCAATTATTCTTTCCGGCTGTGGCAACCGTGACGGCTCGGAGCTTCAGGAGAGCCTCTCGCTGCTGCTGGCCATCGACCGTCGCGGCTGGCAATACCAGTGCTTCGCCCCCGAAGGCCTCTTCGAGGTGGTGCCCCACATCGACGTGCAGGACGACGAGGAAGAGGGCACGGTGCTCGACATGGAGCAGCGTGACATCTTCGTCGAGAGCGCCCGCATCGCCCGTGGCAACCTGCTGCCGCTGGAGCAGTACCGTCCTGCCGACTACGACGCCCTGGCCTTGCCGGGCGGCATGGGTGCGGCACGCAACCTCTCCACCTTCGCCTTCGACGGCCCCCGCATGGAGGTCGTCGACAGCGTGGCCGACGCCATCCTCGAGACCTACCGCGCCGAGAAGCCCGTGCTGGCCATGTGCATCGCCCCCATGGTGTTGGCCAAGGTGCTGGGACGCTATGGCGTGGAGCTGACGCTGGGTCCCGACGACAACCAGGCCTCGCAGGTGGCCCGCAGCCTCGGCTGCAAGGTCACGGCCTGCGGCCCCACGGAGGTCTGCGCCGACACCGAGCACAAGGTGTACACCACGCCGGCCTATATGGCCGCCACCCGCATCAGCGAGATCTTCGCCGGTGCCGAGAATATGGTTGAAAGTATAATCTTTTAAACTAAAATATCAAAATGATGAAAATGATGAAAAAACTTTTCACGCTGATGGCTGCTGCGGCGGTGCTGTCAGTGGCTATGACCGCGTGTCAGACCAAAGGCCGTCTGGCCGAGATTGCCGAGCAGGCCAACAAGCAATGCCCCATCTCGATGGGCATGTCGGGTAACATCGTGTCGGTGGAGTTCGACGGCGAGGACATCGTCTACAACGCCGTGCTGAACGACGAAATTATCGACATCGATCTGATGGAAGCCAACAAGGAAATGGCCAAACAGGGTGCGCTGGAGATTTTCGCCAACCCCAGCAAGGATATCAAGGCCATGGTGGACGAGCTGAAGAGCGCCCAGGCCGGCATGAAGATTGTCTACAAGAGTGCCGCCAAAAACAAGACGTTTACCCTCAAGCTCTCCTTAGAGGAGATTACGAATGCGTTGAGTAACCCCGAGGCCCAGGTAGACCCCGAGGAGTATCTGAAGAACCAGATTGAGATGACCGCCCAGTCCTATCCCGAGGACCTCGGCGACGGCATGACGCTCACGGCACTCGTCGAGGAGGGTAACAACCTTGTTTATATATGCGAGCTTGACGAGAACGTCATCACGGTGGCCGACATCGAGGAGAGCCGTTCGGCCGTGGAAGAGTCGCTGCGCCAGACGCTGACCGAAATCGCCAACGACCCCGCCGCCGAGATGTTTGTCAGGTCTTGTATCGAGACCGGCCGCAACATCTGCTACCGCTATGTGGAGTCCAAGTCGGGCAAGAGCACCGAATTCGTGATCGACCCCAGAGAGCTGTAACGGCTGCCGACGAAAGCAAAAAAAAGAAGAGACCCACTCGGGTCTCTTCTTTTTTTGTCTGATATGAAGGATTAGTTGTTGGCTTCTTCGATACCGATGTAGCGGTCGATCTCGGGCCACTCGGTGCTGGTGGGGTATTCCTTCTTGACGCGCTGGAAGCACTCGAGGGCTTTGGCTTTGTCGCCCTGGATGTCGTAGCACCAGCCGGCCTTGACGAGGGCCGAAGGAGCGGTGATCTCGTTGGGGTTGGTCTCGGCGGCCTTGAGGTAGAGGTTGATGGCCTCTTTCAGGTCGTTCTTCTCGACGAGGGCGTCGGCCTGGGCCATGAGGGCGAGGGGCTTGGTGAAGAAGTCGTCGGCGTCGTAGTCTTTGAGGTACTTGACGGCTTCGTCGTATTTTCCGAGGCGCAGATAGGCGATACCGGCATAGTATTTGGCGAGGTTGCCGGCCTTGGTGCTGCCGTACTCGTCGATGACGGCCAGGAAGCCATGGGCTTTGCCTTCGCCGGAGAGAGACTTCTGGAGGTAGGCGTTGCCGGCTTCAACGTTGCCGTAGTAGATGGAGTCGATAGCCTGGTCGAAATAGTTCTCGGCATAGAAGATGTCGGCGGCAGCCGCTTTGTCCTGCTTGGGGTTGATGTAGAATTTGAAGACGCAGAAGATGATGACTGCGACGGCAATGATGGAGCCACCGGCGATGAGGTACTTCTTGTTCTTCTGAACGAATTCCTCGTAACGGGTGATGATGCTGCTCATCTCGGTGTTTTTTTCTTCGAGCTGTTCTTTCTGTTCTTTCATTATTGTAATAGTTTTTGATTTCTATGTGAAAATTCGAGGTGCAAAATTACGAAAAAATTGAAAAACGGAGATTGAAAAATGGAAATAATTTTCCCCAATGGTGGTTTGTAAAAAAAATGTATAATTCTATTTGTCTGTGAACTAGCGTGTTGTGTGTTGCTCGGCGGATTTATGGAAAGAAATATTTTTTTTATAAATATATTTTTCATATCTTTGCAAATTGAAAAAGAAGTGATTTGTGGGGTGTGAGTTTACTATTTTTTAGAATATAAAGATTTGTATGGATACAAGTACTAAATATCTGGGATTGGACCTGAAGAGTCCGATTATTGCCGGCAGCTGCGGACTGACTGCCGATGTCGACAAGATGGTGGAGATGGAGCAGGCCGGTGCCGGCGCCGTCATCGTGAAGTCTGTCTTCGAAGAGCAGATTATCTACGATATCAAGAAGAACACCCATGTGGTGGCTCCGACGGACAACTACGGCGACAGCTACGAGTATATCGCCGCCCATGTGGCCGACGACTCGCTGAACAAACATTTCCAGATGATCCGTGAGGCCAAGAAACGCCTGACTATTCCCGTCATCGGCAGCATCAACTGCTTCTCCTATGAGAACTGGCTGACCTACGCCATCAAGTTCCAGGAGGCCGGATGCGACGCCCTCGAGCTGAATATGGCCATCCTGCCCTACGAGATTTCTTTGTCGGCCGACGATGTCGAGCGCACCTTTAGCCAGATTATCAATACCCTCCGTAAGTCTATCTCTATCCCCATCAGCATCAAGGTGGGCACCTATTTCACCGATATGGCCAAGCAGATGCAGCAGCTGAGCTGGATGGGTATCCAGGGCATCACCATGTTCAACAAGAGCGTCCAGGTGGATGTCGATATCGAGAACATGACCCTCACAAACGCCTCCTTCCTCTCCAACCCCGACGAGCTTCACAACACGCTGCGCTGGGTGGCTATCCTGAGCAAGAAGATGCGCTGCGACCTCAGCGCCTCGACGGGCGTCTATAAGTCCGACGACGTGGTGAAGCTGCTGCTGGCCGGCGCCAACACCGTGCAGGTGGTGAGCTGCCTCTACAAGAACGGCATCGGCACGCTGCGCGAGCTCAACGAGGGCCTGAAGGGATGGATGGAGCGCAAGGGATTTGAGAACATCAACCAGTTCCGCGGCAAGTTGGCTGTGCAGCCCAACGACAAGGCGTCGGTGGCCCTGCGCACCCAGTTCATGAAATACTTCGCCGAGATCGTCTAAAGAAGAACCCTTTTAAAACCTTTTAAACCTCTTAAAACCCTATTATTATGGACCAGCAAGAAGAAAGAACTGTCAGCTTTTTCCGTTTCGAGGATTTGCGCGTTTACGCCAAGGCTACGGACTATGCTACATGGGTGACCGCCCAGATGGGTGCCCCTCGCACCGACAGCGAGAAGACTCTCGTGAACTCGTTCTGCCACTCGTCCTACGACATCGCCCTCAACATCGCCGAGGGTTCGAGCCGTAGCAAGAGCCAGTTCGACCACTACCTGAAGATTGCCAAAACCGCTATCCGCGAGTGCGTGGTCTACACCGAAGTGGCTCACAACCTGGGTATGATGAACGACGAGCAGCACAACCAGTCGCGCGAATACCTCATGGAGCTCACCCGCATGCTCGGCGCCCTCATCATCTCGCTGCAGCGCTCGGCCGAACGCCGCCACGAGAGTACGGACGACAACGACGACTACACCAGCAATGACGACATGTCTTACTAAATGAAGAACAAAAAAGTGAAAAGTGATAGGTGAGATATGTATCCTGATTTACTTAATTTAAAATACACAGAGACCGGCAATTTCTTCCTAATTGCCGGTCCTTGTGTCATAGAGGACCATGAGAATCCCTACCAGGTCTGCGAACGCCTGGTGGAGATCACCAACCGTCTGCAGATTCCCTTCGCCTTCAAGGCCTCCTACCGCAAGGCCAACCGCTCCAGCGTCAGCTCCTTCACCGGCATCGGCGACCGCGAGGGTCTGGAACTGCTGGGCGACATAAAGAAACGCTTCGGCGTGCCTGTCGTCACCGACATCCACAGCGAAGCCGAGGCCGCGATGGCTGCCGAGTATGTCGACATCCTGCAGATTCCCGCCTTCCTCTGCCGTCAGACCGACCTCCTGCATGCCGCCGCCCAGACGGGTAAGTGCGTCAATGTCAAGAAAGGCCAGTTCCTCTCGCCCGAGGCCATGAAGCAGGTCTCCGACAAGATGCGTGCCTTCGGCAGCCGGAACTTCATGCTCACCGAGCGCGGCACCACCTTCGGCTACCAGGACCTGGTGGTCGACTTCCGCGGTGTGCCCACCATGCAGCAGAACCAGGTGCCCGTGGTGGTCGACATCACCCACTCGCTGCAGCAGCCCAACCAGAGTGCCGGCGTCACCGGTGGCCGCCCCGACATGATCGAGACCATCGGCCGCGCCGCCATCGCCGTGGGTGCCGACGGCATCTTCATGGAGACGCACCCTGACCCCGCCCGCGCCAAGAGCGACGGAGCCAACATGCTACGCCTCGACCTGGCGGAAACCCTCCTCGAACATTTGACAGCTATTAGAAAAACAATTAATAAACTATAAAGACCTTAAGGTCCTTAAAGTCCTTAAGGACCCTATAAGCTATGGAACTCAAACTCTCTAAACCCATCGTCTTCTTCGACCTCGAAACCACCGGCGTCCAGGTCGGCCACGACCATATCGTCGAAATCTGCCTCCACAAGGTCAACCCCGACGGCACCACCGACACGCGCGTCGAGCGCGTGCGTCCCGTCGACCAGAACGGCAACACCGTCCATATCCCCGAAGTCACCACCGCCATCCACGGCATCTCCGACGCCGACGTCAAGGACAAGCCCAGTTTCAAGGAACTGGCGCCCAGTCTGATGGAGTATATCGGCGACGCCGACCTCGCGGGCTACAACAGCAACAAGTTCGACGTGCCGCTGCTCGTCGAGGAGTTCCTCCGCGTGGGCATCGACTTCGACCTCTCCAAGCGCCGCCTCGTCGACGTGCAGAATATCTTCCACCAGATGGAGCAGCGCACCCTTGTGGCAGCCTATAAGTTCTACTGCCAGAAGGATTTGGAGAACGCCCACAGCGCCGCCGCCGACACCATCGCCACCTACGAGGTGCTCAAGGCGCAGCTCGACCGCTACCAGGGCGTCGACTACAAGGACCGCTCCGGCCGCGTCAGCCAGCCCGTGGTCAACGACATCGAGGCCCTCAGCCGCTTCACCGCCAACAGCCAGTGGGCCGACCTCGTGGGTCATATAGGCTACGACGCCAAGCACCGCGAGGTCTTCAACTTCGGCAAGCACAAGGGCGAGCCTGTGGAGGATGTCTTCGAGAAGGAACCTTCCTACTACGACTGGATGATGAAGTCCGACTTCCCGCTCTCCACCAAGAAGCTTATCGGCGAGATTTGGGATCGCAAAAAACAGCGCAAGCTCGACCAGCTGAAAGCCCACTTCGGCAACAAGTAAAAACCTTTGAATTACAAAAGAATAGGGATTAGATGATATCTAATCCCTTAATTGTTTGTATATTAGATGTTAGTTTAACGTTCGTTTAACGTTCGTTTAACGTTTTCCAATCGTTAAACGAACGTTGAACGAACGTGTATGTAATGTGGAAACTAGTTAGTTAGAAGGTGTAGGTGAGACCCATCATGCGCGTCTGGGGTGCGCCGGCGGAGGATTTGAAGGTGGGCAGGAGGTCGACGAAGAACTCCAGTCTGTGCAAGCTTCCGAGGCCGACGCCTATGGAGGCGCGGAGGTTGAAGTGGTTGAGGATGTCGACCTTCTCATGGGTGGTGTGGCGGTGGTTGTCGGCGTCGAAGGTGGTGGAACTGAGGCGTGGGGTGAAGTTGTAGGTGGGGGCGAGGCTGGCGTAGAAGAGCACATACTTCCAAGGGTTGTATTTCAGACGGACGGGCAGGCCGATGGACCAGTAGTAGAGGCTCTGGCGCGGCGGCGTGGCACCGTAGGAGGGGTCGAGCACCAGCTGGTCGTTCTGGGCGGCGACGACATTGTCGAGCTGCATCCAGGTGGCGCTGGCGTCGATATTGAGGTTCCAGGACCAATGGTTGCTGATGGGGAAATCGGAGGCTCGCAACAGGATGTGGCATGCGAAGGCATGGTTGGTGTTGTAGGGCGAGCCCTGCTGGTTGCTGCTGAAGGCCACAGGCAGGGAGAGGTTGAGGCCGGTGCCGAGGGTTATACCGAACGTCTTGGGGGTGCGCTCGTAGTCGGACTGATGGTATTCTCCCTGGATGTCGCCTTTTTTGACAGTGCTGTGGGCGTAGGCGGCGACGTTGGTTTTGCCGCCCTTGATGTGGCGTAGGTCGAGGTCGGCATTGGTGAGCATGATGTGGGTTTTGTGACTGTTGTAGAGGGTGTCGACGACGAGGACGGCGCCGCTGTCGGCAGTGATTCTGAGGAAGCAGGAGTCGAAGTCGAAGTAGGCGATGGTGAGGCGGGCGTTCTTCTTGAGGGAGATGTCTTCGATGGGTTGCGCGGTGAATATTTCCACCACCGTGGTGCGAGGCATCCACTGGTTCCTCAGCAGTGTGTAGTAGCCGTCGTGCTTGCCTTGTTTCTCCACGCTCAGCAGGTTGGGTTCCTCGCCCTCTTCAAAGAAGTTGGCGCAGGGAGTGGTGATGACCACACGGGTGGGCGTCCCTTCGGGTACCTGGATGAGGCGGGCGTCCCAGCCACTTTGGATGGCGAGGTCGTGGACGAGAAACTCGTGGTCGAACGATTGCTCAATTTGGTATAAGTCTTGCGGCTGCTGGCGCACGGTCTGGGCGTTGGCGCTGATTTCGGCGAAGATGCCGATGCCGAGGAGGGCGACGAGGACGATGATTTCGAAGATGTCTCTGACGAGGGTTCCTATGCGTTTCATATCAATGTTTTTATGTGTTTAGAATTCAATGTTTGTCAGTGTGAGCGGGGGGCGGGCCTCGGCGCCGAAGGTGGCGACCAGGAAGTTTTGGAGGGCGGTGCTTTCTGTCGGGACGTTGGTGATGCTGCAGTTGCTGCAGACCATGTTGCTGCTGGTGCGGCGGTGGACGGTGGGGCGTTCAGTGTTTAGTGTTAAGTGTTCAGTGTTCAGTGTTAAGTGTTCAGTGTTCTGTGTTAAGTGTTCAGTGTTCTGTGTTGAGTGTTCAGTGTTCAGTGTTAAGTGTTCAGTGTTTTGTGTTAAGTGTTCAGTGTTCAGTGTTAAGTGTTCAGTGTTCTGTGTTGAGTGTTCAGTGTTTAGTGTTAAGTGTTCAGTGTTTAGTGTTAAGTGTTCAGTGTTTAGTGTTGAGTGTTCAGTGTTTAGTGTTAAGTGTTCAGTGTTTAGTGTGGGCTCGATGGCTGCAAGGGCGGCCTTTTCTTTGTCCCCTCCCTGAGGGAGGGGTGCCCTCAGGGTGGACTTTTCTTCGTCCCCTCCCTGAGGGAGGGGTGCCCGCAGGGCGGGGTGGGGGAAGGTAGCCCCTTTGCACACCCCGGCCTTCGGCCACCCCTCTCGGAGAGAGGGGACGAGGGGACGGCTGACGCGGTGTGTGGGCTCGGTATTTTTTGCCAGCTGTATGGGCGCTGTCTCGGACTGGCGGAAGAGGATGGGTGTGGCCAGGAGGAGCAGCAGGACGGCTGCCGCTGCCGCGCTTGCCCATACGGGCCAGAGACGGCGGGTCTTGGGAGAGGTCTCTGGGGCGGCGGAGGCCTCGAGGAGGCGGCGCAGCTCTTCCTGGCGGCGGCGGTTGGCCTCGACGGTGCGCTTGGCGGCGAACAGCTCTTGCAATTCTTTATCTTCCATGACTTATCATCGTTTTTAGGTTGGTGATGGCACGCGAGAGGGTGGTGTAGACATTGGCGCTGGACATACTCAACTGGCGTTGCATCTCGCTATGGCTCATATTCTTTATATATTTCATCTCGACGGCCTGGCGCTGCACCTCGGGCAGGCGTTCCATCATACGGTCCAGCTGCGAGGATTGTTCTTCGATGCGGGCGCATTCGTCGGCGAGGGCGTCGTCGCTCAGGTTGGCGAGTGCTTGCTCGAGGTTGCCGGTGGCGATGTCGTGGTGCTTGCGCAGGAAGGATATGCAGCGGTTCTTGACGGTCTGTATGGCGTAGCCTTCGAGGTTGAGCACATGTTGCAGCTGGTCGCGTTTCTGCCAGATCTCGATGACGACTTCCTGCACCGTGTCCTCGGCATCGGCGGCCGTCGGCAACAGCTTCTCTGCTGTGAGCTGCATGACGGGTTGCAGTCCGATGAGAGTGTTGAGGAGTTCGTTTTGTGTCATCGAGTTCTTGTGCTGTTTCATCTTAATGACGCAAAACTTGTCAAAATCTTACAAAAAAAATGAAAAAAAATTATCTCGCCTCGCAACTGCTGATCTCGATGCGGCGAGCCATCGCGGCGGGAAGGCCGTAGACGGGGTCGTCAAATGATGAATGATGAGTGATGAGTGATGAATTGTTATCGACACCCATGGGTTTCTGCTCTACGGTGAGGCGGCGGTCGTCCATGGCGTCGGCGAACATGCCGCCGCGCCATCCACGCAGCATGTTGATGAAGGAGGCTATGCGGCGCTCGGAGAGCAACTGGTTGTAGTCGTTGTGGAACACCGGCGAGGCATAGCCGGCAATGGTGAGCACGATGCTGTGTCCTTCGTCGAGCTGCTCCTCGATATAGTCGAACAGGGCTTCCACACGCTCGTAGTTGCCCACTACGCAGCTATCGAAGAACTCCTCCATCAAGGCGGAGTCTGCCGCCGAAGTCTGCCGTCCCACGTATTCTCCGCGCAACTGCGCATAGCGCCGCTGGCAGTCGGTATAGGAGGTCTCCGTCGTCCCCTTCCGGCTCATGGGGTCGGGCTCGTCATTGTGGAAGTAGAGGTAGAGGGGGAAGGTGAAGGAGTGGAGAGTGGAGAGTGGAGAGTGGAGAACGGTGGTGGTGTCCACGGCGATGGAGACAGTGTCTTCTGCTCTCTGCTCTCCACTCTCAGCTCTCCACTCGTATAGGTCGTTGCAGCAGCTGGTGTCGGTGAGGAAGAAGCTGTCGCTGCGGTTGGAGGCCAGGTAGCCCGCCAAGGGACGCCCGGTGATGCTGTCGTAGTGGGTGATGGTGAAGTAGAGGTCGTTCTGCTCGCTGTTGAGGCAGTGGCAGACGGCCTCGGCCTGCTGCCAGCTGTTGCGTTGTCCCACGGCGCCATAGATGTCGTGTCCTCCCTTGCCGCCGGCGCGGTCGCTGCTGAAGTAGAGCACGCCGTTGCGCTGGTCGTAGAAGGGGGTGTATTCGTCGGCCGGCGAGTTGACCATGGGGCCGAGGTTGACGCATTCGCCGCTTTGGCCGTTTTTGACGAGGGTGTACCAGATGTCGGCACCTCCCAGACCTCCCGGCCGGTTGCTGACGAAGTAGAGTATCACGGTGCTGTCGGCCAGGCGTCCCACGGAGGGATGCGTCGAGGTGTAGCCTTCCATGTTCACCGCTCCTTTCAGCTTCACGGGTTTCTCCCATCCACGGCGGCGTTTCTTCTTGGCGTAGTAGATCTCGCAGTTGAGGGTCTCCACGTCGCCGCGGGTGAAGTAGATGTCCTGGGTGTAGGGGTCGAAGGCGATGTTGCCCGTGTGGTCGCGTTTGCTGTTGAGACCCCAGCGGTCGAGGTGGGGCCGTGCGAGGTTGCCGTTCCTGGTGATGCGGGCCTGGTAGACCTGCATCATGGGACCGCCCACGTCGAACTGGCTGTTCTTGCCCGAGGAGTGTTCCATCGACGAGAAGACCAGCACGGTGTCGTCCAGCCGCAACGCCCCGGTCTCGCTGCCGGGGGTGTTGACGGGCTTGCCCAGATGTACCACACGGTACTGCGAATGGGAAACTAAAAGGTAAAAACTAAAAACTAAAAAAGCTGTCGCCCTACAAAGAAATGGGCGTTTCAGCTGCCGTGCTATGTGAAATAGCTTCATTTTACTTTTTAGTTTTTACTTTAAATGATTGGGCACGGCAGTGCGGCGCGGCGGTGGCTGTCGTCTTTCTTGCCGATGCGGTAGATGACGCCTACTTCGAAGGCTCCCAGCGTGTGGCTGGCTTCGGCGAGGGTCGAGAGGTTGGCGTCGTAGCTGAAGGCGAAGACCCACGAGGTCCATTCCACCGCCAGATTCACCGCCAAGGCGTCGCCGTGGCGGCCCATCAGTCCGGCACTCAGGGCCAGGTAGTCTCTTTGGCGCTCGTTGAGGTACCACTTCACGTCGCATCCATATACCAGCTCGTTGAAGCCTTCCTGCCGCTGGTAGCCCACCACGGGCAGCAGGCCCCATTGGGAGGTCCAGCGCCACTCGCCACGGGCGTAGACGTTCCAGCGGCGACTCAGGCGGGTGTCGCTCAAGCCTAGATACGATATGTCGGGTTCGTTGATGTTGCGCATGGAGAAGCCTACCTTGGTATAGAAACTCTCCGAGTGCTGGCAGAACCAGGCGATGCCGGCGCCCAGGGTGGGGTAGAGGGCTTTCTCGCGTACGAAGGTCTCCGTGCCGTCGGTGAGGTCGATATTCTCGGGGTTGAAGCCCACCTGGCCGATACCGCCTTCTATGGCCACCGATACTAGGTTGTCGCCGTTGCCCACGGCTTGATAGTAGGAGACGATGGCGCTGGCCGACGTCGAGCCGTAGTCGAGCGACCCTGCGCGGTCGGCGCTGACCCAGAGGCCTGCACTCAGCCCGTTCTGGTTGCGTTTGCTGCGCATGACGCTCAGCTCGGCAGTGGCGCTGATGGTCTGGAAGGGTGTCGTCACGGTGGCCCACTGGTTGCGGTAGATCAAGCCGAAGCGCCCCTTGCCGTCGAAGAAGCCGCTATAGGCAGGGTTGAAGAGCAAAGGGTCGAGGTCGATGAAGGAGAAGTGGATGTCTTGGGCGTGTAAGGTGAAAGATGAGAGGTGAAAGGTGAGAACGATTAAAAGAAAACTCCTACGGAGTATTCCCCGTAGGGGATATCTCTTAATAGCTATTAAAAGATAATGCCTACGGCATATTTCCCGTAGGGAATTTCTTTTAATATGTGCTATATTATTCACCTATCCACGGGTATATGGTGGCAATGATATATCTGCGAATTCGCCTTTGAGGTATTTGAAATAGCCGGCGATGCCTACCATGGCGGCGTTGTCGGTGCAGAACTTGAAGGGCGGGATGAAAGCCTGCCAGTGGTGCTTCTGGCAGATGCGCTGCAGCTCGCTGCGCAGCAGGCTGTTGGCACTCACGCCGCCGGCGATGGCCACCTGCCGCACCTTATGGTCGATGGCGGCGCGCTCCACCTTCTTGATGAGGAAGCCCACGATGGTCTTCTGGATGGAGGCGCAGAGGTCGGCCTTGTTCTTCTCGATGAAGTCGGGGTCTTCCTTCAGCTTGTCGCGCAGGAAGTAGAGGAACGAGGTCTTGATGCCGCTGAAGGAGTAGTTGTAGCCTGGGATTTGGGGTGTGGCGAAGCGGAAGGCGTCGGGGTTGCCCTCTTTGGCCAGCCGGTCGATGATGGGGCCGCCGGGATAGCCCAGGTCCATGATCTTCGCCGCCTTGTCGATGGCCTCGCCGGCGGCATCGTCGATGGTCTGTCCCAGCACCTCCATGTCGAAATGGCTGTGGAGGAGGAGAATCTGTGTGTGACCACCGCTCACCAGCAAGCATATAAACGGAAATTCCGGAATTTCCGGATTATCCGGATCATCCGGTCTCCGGATGAAGTGGCTCAGCACATGCGCTTGCAAATGGTTCACCTCGATGAGGGGCTTGCCGAGGGCTTGTCCGAAACTCTTGGCGAAACTTACGCCCACCATCAGCGAGCCCATGAGTCCCGGACCGCGGGTGAATGCCACGGCATCGATCTCTTCTTTACGTATTCCCGCTTCGCGGATGGCACCGTCGACCACGGGGATGATATTCTTTTCGTGTGCGCGACTGGCCAACTCGGGCACCACGCCGCCGTATTGCTCGTGGACTTTCTGGCTGGCTATCACGTTGCTTAACAGGGTGTCGTCTCGCAACACCGCTGCCGACGTGTCGTCGCAACTGGATTCTATTGCTAAAAATGTACTCATAATTATTAAAATGCAAAAGTACAAAGTTTGTCCGACATAGCCAAAAAAACTTCTCAACACTGCCGTGGAAATGTTAAAATTTAACTTTTTTTGGGTTAACTCAATAATAATTAGTATCTTTGCATTTATAAAAGTAAATGAATTATATTCGTTTAATCTAATAACACATTAAAAATCAACACAAAATGAAGAAACTATTTATTGCTTTGGTGGCCGTTTTTACCCTTGGTACGGCTAATGCACAGATTCAGGACCTCGGTGTCCGTGTTGGCGGTGGTGAAGGCTTCGGCACTGAAGTTTCCGCCATGTGGGGCATGGGTGGTAACCGTCTTGAGACCGACCTCGGTTGGCACAGCGACGACGGTGTCGATGAGTTCAATGTGTCGGGTATTTACCAGTGGCTGGGCGACCTTGGAAGCGGCTTCAACTGGTTTGCCGGTTTTGGTGCCCGTGTTGCCATTTGGAGCGCTGCTGGCAGCAGTGATTTTGCTCTTGCCGTTGCCGGTCAGGCTGGTATCGAGTACAATTTCGACGCCGTTCCTATCCAGCTGACGCTGGACATCCGTCCCTGCTTCTGGCTCATCAAACCTGGCGATCCCACATTCCACTGGGGTGACATCGCCCTGGGTATCCGCTACCGCTTCTAAGCATTGGATATAAACAGATAAAGGTTGCCATCCGCAAGGGTGGCAACCTTTTTTTTGCTATGTCGGAAAAAGTGCGTATCTTTGCATTTTGTAATGTTTAACGATTAACGGTTAATGGTTACAGTTTAATGTTTAATGAAATCTTTTGAAATATGAAATATTCTATCGGAGTAGATATGGGTGGCACGAATACCGATATGGGTTTGGTGTCCGAGAACGGAAATATTGTACTGCGTCGTAACATCCCGACCAACGCCTACACGGAGCTGGAGCCCTATGTGCGTGACATGATGCGCGAGATCAAGGGCATGGTGGAAGAGCAGGCTGCTCGTGACGGCGAGGCCGTCGACCTCGAAGGTATCGGCATCGGCGCCCCCAACGGCAATTTCTACACGGGTTGTGTCGACAATGCTCCGAACCTGACCATCAAGGGTGTGCTGGATTTCGGCAAGGAAATCCACAAGTACCTCCCTGTGCCGGTGGTGCTCAGCAACGACGCCAACGCCGCGGCCTATGGCGAGTATGTCTATGGTGGCGCCAAGGGGATGAAGCATTTCATCATGTTCACCCTCGGCACCGGCGTGGGCAGTGGCATCGTGGTCGACGGCAAGCTGGTGCATGGCAGCACCGGCGGCGCCGGCGAGCTGGGCCACAATATCCTTGTTCCCCACGGTCGCAAATGCTCCTGCGGTCGCGAGGGATGCCTCGAGACCTACACTTCGGCCCGTGGCATCGTGCAGACCTACTGCGAGCTGAAAGCTAGTGATGAATGTGGAGTGATGAGTGATGAATTAAAGGGCGTGACTAGCGAGATGATTGGCGAGTTGGCCCACCAGGGCGACCCCGTGGCCTTGAAGACTTGGGAGACCGTGGCCGACCAGCTGGGTATGGCTATGGCCAACAGCGTCACCTTCTCGGCCCCCGAGGCCATCTTCCTCATGGGCGGTCCCACCCAGGTGGGCGAGCCGCTACTGAAGCCCCTGCGCAAGGCTTTTGAAAAATACCTGCTGAATATCTACGCCGGCAGCTGCCAGATACGCATGAGCGAGCTGAAGGCCAACGAGGTGGCCATCCTCGGTGCCGCCGCACTTATAAAAATGAAAAATTAAAAAGGAAAAATGAAAGTGTTCTGTAAACAGTGGTTATCGGTCGGTGGCTTACGCAAATTCATTTGCGTCGGTTTATTTTTCATTTTTCATTTTTCATTTTTCCTTTTTGTTGCCTGTGGCGAAAAGAGCCTGACTTCCTATGTCAACCCCTTCGTCGGTACCGACGGCCACGGCCACACCTTCCCGGGTGCCATCGTGCCTTTCGGACAGATACAGCCCTCGCCCGACACGAGGCTAGAAGGATGGGACGGCTGCAGCGGCTACCACTACAGCGACGACACCATCTACGGCTTCAGCCACACCCACCTCAGCGGCACGGGCTGCGAGGACTACGGCGACGTGCTGCTGATGCCGTCGCGGATAAGTGACCCGGAAAATATTTGCAATGGACTTCCGTGCGATTTGAATGGCAGGGAGGACTATAAAAGCCACTTTAGCCATGAGAACGAGGAGGCAAGGGCAGGATACTATAAGGTCCTGTTAGATAAGACGAATACTCTGGTTGAACTTACAGCAGACCGTCGGGTGGCCTATCATCGTTACACTTACGATGGAGATAAGAACAATGTTTTCGTTATAGATCTTCAACACCGAGATGTGTTGCTTGACGGTAGTATTAATTATGACATAAAAGATGGAATAATTGTTGGTCATCGCCATAGTTCGGCATGGAACCCCGACCAGCACCTGTTTTTCGCCATCTGCAGTGATGTCGATTTGTCCAATATTCATTTCAATGATAAGCATACCTATGCTATTGTTTATCTGCCGGAAGGAGTAAAGACACTTGAGCTCCAGGTGGCCATCAGTGGCGTGGATATCGAGGGTGCTATCAAGAACCTCAATGCTGCCGAGTACAAGACCTTCGACGCTGCCCGCCGTGGTGCCGACAGCACCTGGGAAGCTGCCCTCGGTAAGCTGAAAGTGGAAGGCGGCACCGACGAGCAGAAGCGCTGCTTCTACACCGCATTGTACCATTGCATGACTTCGCCTTATCTTTGGAGTGACGCCGACGGCCGTTACCGCGGTACCGACAACGAGATACACACCGTTGACCCCGGCCGCGAGGTCTACACGGTCTTCTCGCTGTGGGACACCTACCGCGCCCTGCATCCGCTGCTGACGCAGATAGAGCCCGAGCGCACGGTCGACTTCGTCTATACCGCCATGAAGAACTTCGAGCAGGGCGGCGAGCTGCCCATGTGGGAACTTGCCTCGCACGAGACGCATTGCATGATAGGCTATCACGCTGTGCCGATGATGCTCGAGGCTTACAACTACCTGCACAAGGAGGACGGAACGCTGGCAGGCTACACGCCGAAGCAGTTGCTTGACGCCATGGTGGCCACCAGCAACCGCACCGAGGCCCATCGCGCATACGGTGCTCAAGGTTATCTCACCTCCGAACTAGACAACGAGAGCGTGAGCAAGACCCTCGAATACGCCTATGATGACTGGTGCATCGCCCAGATGGCCGAGATTGCCGGCGACACAGCCACTGCCCGCACCTACTGGATTCGCAGCCAGAGTTGGCAGAATATCATCGACACCAACGGTTTTGCCCATCCTAAGCGCAACGGCGGCTGGCTTACTCCCTTCGATCCCACGGAGGTCAACAACCACTTCACCGAGGCCAACAGCTGGCAGTACAGCACCTATGTGCCGCACGACATCGATGCTTGGGTGGAATGGTTGGGTGGCAAGGACAAGGCCATCGAATTCTTGGACAGCCTCTTCGAAGGCAAGAACGCTATGAGCGGCCGCGACCAGGCCGACGTCACGGGCCTTATCGGTATGTATGCCCACGGCAACGAGCCGTCGCATCACGCTGCTTGGCTTTATGCTCTCCTCGGTCAGCCAGAGAAGACCGAGAAATATGTCCACCGCATTCTCAACGAGCTCTATACTTCGAAGCCCGACGGCCTCTGTGGCAACGAGGACTGCGGCCAGATGAGCGCGTGGTATGTGCTGGCCTCGCTGGGATGCTATGAAGTGTGTCCGGGCAGTGGAGTGTGGGAACATATCAAGCCAATGTTCAAAGTGAAGGGAGAACAGTGGATGCTGGGAGAGGGCGTCACTCCCCCTTGCCAAACACGCTACTTTGAACGGCTTGAAACGCTCGTCTGTCCCGACAGCCTTCGCATCACCCCTTGTCCAGTTTATAGCGATTGGCGAATGCAGATTACCCCTGGAAGGGTTGACACATTCTGGGTTCCGCGAGCTACCCATGTCAAATTTTTCCTTTCGGATGAGAGGGACGGTGAATTTTCTCAGCTGTTGAACTGTCTGGCAGAGCCCAGTGAGCCGAGGGTTTTTGAGTACGAGATACCAGGTATGCCCACGCCGAAACTGACAGATTTTACACATTATCTTTGTGCGCAGCAGGAGGGAAGGATGATGTCGCAAGCAGTTCCACATCATTTGGTGCGCTCCTCGACCGACAAGCATGTCACCTACCTCACGCAGCCTGCTCCGCAGTACACTGAGAACGGTCCCGAGGGCATGGTCGACCGTATCTTCGGCACCGCCAACTACCGCATAGGCGGCTGGCAGGGCTGGCAGGGCGACATGAAGGCGGTGGTTGAGCTCGACAAGGTGCAGTCCATCCGCAGCGTCGGCGTCGACTGTCTGGAGAATATGCGTTCGTGGATATTCTTCCCAAAGAGCGTCAGTGTGGAGTACAGCCTCGACGGGAAGGCTTGGAAACCCTATGGCGAGGTGCGCAACACCCAGTTCGCCGCCACCCATGCCCGTCAGGAGGAGAGTAATACCCATACCTTCACCGTCAAAGGCAGCGCCCGCGCCAAATATGTCAGGCTGACGGTCAAGAACTTCGGCCCGCTGCCCTCATGGCATGTCAGCGCCGGTGAGCAGGCTTGGCTGTTCGCAGATGAAATAATAATAAAATAATAATGATATGAAAAAGATTCTTTTGGCTTTTGGTGCTCTGGCCATCCTCGCAGGCCTCTCTTCCTGTGGCACCAAGTTGTGCTACTGCTTCGAGCGTGTCAACGACGAGGATGTCTATCGCTCGGAGATATATGTCGACCAAGATACCCCCTGCAGCACCCGAAGCACCGACTACCGCGGCTGCATCGAGCGGGAAGAGCTTGGTAGCATCGACCCCGAAGATATTGTAAAGTAGCGAAAAACTACAGAATGATGATGGCATTCGACACGGGGCGTTCACCCTCGTGGTCGTGGATGTTGTTGTCGGAGGGGTAGTTCACCACGCCGCTGTCTTTGACATACATGGTGCTTGAGCCGCCGCCGTCGAGGTTGATGGCGTCGGTGCAGCCCAGCCACAGCATCACGCGCTCCAGTTCGGGGAGTGACAGGCCTTCGGCCTCCTCCTTGAAACGTCCGTCGGCCACCAGCAGCAGTGTGGTGCCGTCCTCGCGAATGCCCAGGGCTGTGCGGTTGTGGCGGTAGGTGACGAAGGTGCGGTCGTCGCGTTGCGGCACCATCTTGCCGTCACGCAGCAGCATGGGACCGGCGGTCATGATATTTTTCTCTTTCATCAGCTCCTCGCTGAGGCGGTTGCTGTCGGGCACTGTCAGCCGTGGCCGTCCGCCACGCAGCGCGAGGGTGGCATACTGGTAGTATTTACGGTTCACCGAGTCGGTCTTCGACGGCGTGTTCTCGCCCACCTGCTTGCCGTTGATGCGCAGGTAACACACGGGGTTGCCCAGCGTCATGTCGAAATAGCTCCCGTTGATGGCGGCAAGGGCATGGTGGTTCTCGGCGAAAGCCGACACCTCGGTCAGGGCAGTGTCGTAGACGAACGACAGCCGCCGCGGCGAGTTCTTGGGTATCTCGATGACGAAAAGGTGCTGTGCCGAACAGAAAAGCGTCCCCTCGCTGAAATGGCAGCGCTTCAGCGTGAAGCCGTCGAGCGAGTCCACCTTCCACTCGGCGGTGGCCATCCACATCGAGTCAATGGAATAGTCCACTTGCGAGCAGGCCGTCAGCCCACCCAGCACAGTGAATATAAGTACAAAAAACTTTCTCATTTCTTCGATTCTCCTTTCTCCTTTTTCTTCACGCTCTTCTTCTTGATGCCGAACAGCTCGCCCCAGCTGTCGAAGTCCTTCGTGACTTTCAGTCCCGCCCCTTGTTTGTAGGGCATGTCGATACGCGTATAGTCGTTGGTGTTGGTGCGGTTGTAGGCATAGAGGTGGAACATGGGTGTCAGGCGGTAGCCTATCAGTGCGTCGATGATGGCGCCGTTCACCGTGCTGGCATCCAGGTCGCGGCTTTCGCCGCCATAGCCCAGCGTGCTCTCCAGATACCAACGGCCCCAGTCCTTGCTGATATTCACGTCGAGCTGCTCGTTGGTGAGCTCTGTGGCCGACCGGAAGTCGATGTCGACATCCACAAACTGCACCATGTCGGTCAGGCTGTTGCCTACAAACGAGGTGACGATGTCCAACGGGTTGCTGCCCGCCTGGCTGTTGCTGTTGACATTGTAGAAGCTGCCGGAGATGAGCAGCGATAGCGTCTGGTTCATCATGTCGCGCTCGCTGTTGCGGTCGATGTAGGCGAACACCTCGTCCTCCACGCTTTGGTCGGCATTGGGCAGACGGATGTCGAAGCTGATCTTGGGGTCGCGCAGCGTGCCGGCGATGGCTATCACGTTCTCCACCTGCAGGTATTTCTGCGTGTTGTCGACAGTCGACAGGCTTCCCGTCAGCGTCGACATGTTCACGCGTTGCGAATAGACGGCCCTCATGTCGAACCTCGCGTCGGGCACATTGCCTTGGAAGTTCATGCTGCTGCCGTTTTCGATGGTGAATTTCTTCTCGTACACCGACAGCAGGCCCACCTTCATGGTTCCAGAGGAGATCTCGTAGTTACCTATCATCTGTGCGGTGTTGGTGCCGCTGAGGTTCATGTGCAGGTTGCCGGCACCCGTGGCGCTCACATTCACATCCACCTCCTGGAAGTCCATCGGCAGGTTAATCTTTGCGTCGGGCGTGATGTTCAGGTCCAGCGCCAAGTCGTAGTTGGTCTTCTTCCGGCGCTCTTCTGTATGTTCGTCCTCGATGTTCTTCTCGCTGACGAAGGTGATGTAGTTCTGGGTCTTTACCCGCTGCTGTTGGTTCACGGGGATGGTCAGCTCGCAGCCCGGCAGGGTGCGGGCACTCACGGCAATGTCGAGGTGGTCAGTGGGACCTGTAACGCGGCCTTGTGCTGACGCCAGCAGGCGACCGTAGAACTGCTCTCCGTCCTTGCGGTTGAGCACCAGCAGCTTGTCGGTCGTCAGGCCGAGGTCTACCTCCAACTTCTTCTCGTCGGTCAGCGTGATGGTGCCGTCGGCGAGGGCGATGTTGCCCAGCGGGTCGCGTATCTCGAAGTTGTCGAGGGTGATGACATTATTCTTAAAGCTAATGGTGTCGGCAAAATGGTAGGTCACGTCGGTGATGTCGATCTTCAGCGCTCCGTCCTCCACCTCGGCCTCGCCCACGATCAGGGGTTTCTTCAGCGTGCCGCCGATGTCGAAGTTTCCGTGCAGCAGGCCGTCGAAACGACTGGAGAAGGAGGCCAGTAGCGGCTCCGCCAGTGCCAGCTCCAAGCCGTTGAAGTCGACACTGAAGTCGAGGTCCGTCTCTTTCTTGCTCAGACCCATCCATCCGCGGGCGCGTATTTTGCGGTTGATGAGTTGCAGGTTTAGCGTGTTCATCTCGGCGTTCCACTGGCTGTTGAGTCTCACCCGACCCAGCGAATGGTTGTTCACCACGCAACTGTCTACCGTCAGGTTGGTGTTGAAATAAGGCGTCCCGGTGAGGCCGTAGAGCGAGAAGCGGCCATTGATGGCGCCCGACACCGTTATCGGGCTTTCCTGCAGCAGCACCTCGCTCAGCAAGTCGAGGTTGAAGTGGTCGAAGTTCAGCTCGACGCAGTCGTTGGTCATCCCTCGCAGGCTCAGATGGCCGTTGATGCGCTGCTGCTCACTGGCTAGCGACAGCCCTTCAGCCTCCAAGCTCAGGCGTCCGTCATTGCCTATCTGGGTCCGTCCGGCGCTGAGCTCCCATCGGCTGTCGCCGACATAGAACCAGGGACGGATGACCGTCAGTCGGTCGCCCTCGAGGCCCAGCATAAGATCGCCGCGCGTAGGACCGCTGGCACTACCCCATTTCAGCTCCATGGTGCCCAGCTCGCGTGTGCTCCCTATTGTGGCGCTCACGCGCTCCATGAGTTCTATCTTGCCTATGTTCAGCGACTGCGCTTCGAGCTGCAGCACATATTTCTTTCCTAGCGGATGTCCCACCAAGCCGACATTGTCAAGCCTCACGGCGCCGAGCTTCACCGAGTCGCTGCGCACCACCATCTTCAGTTGCTCGCCGTAGTTGTACGACCCGTCGACCACCGTGCCGCGGGCAATGGCCACGCTCTCGGTCCATTCGCGCAGCAGTTCGCCGTCGTCTTTCCATTTGACCCTGAAGCGCATCGTGTTGTCTTTGATCGACAGCGGCACGGTCTCCATCGGCACCTGTGCCAAGTCGGCCACGCCTTTGCGGTTGAACAGCTCCGGCAGGTAGCGCCCGCAGAAGTGGCGCACCATTTCGGGCAACTCGCTGTAGGTGAAGTGGCCGCTCACCGTGGCGTCGGCCACATCGCTCGTCAGCTCTATCATTTTGCCTTGGGCGTCGGACTCGACATTCAGCACCAACTCCTCCATGGCGATGGGGCCGTAGTGGGTGCTGCGTGCACGCATCTCGCCGCTCATCTCGTCGAGGCTGTTGCCTTGTAGCAGGGCCGTTAGGTGTGTCGTGAGGGGGTGGGGGAGGAGGCCGAGTCCCAGGTGCTCGACCTGTGCGTCGGCGTAGTAGCTTTTCACGCTGTCGCGCAGGTTGGCATCCACCGTCAGCGTCAGGTTGGCGGCGCTGTCTGTCGACACCGCCTGTGCCGTGAGGTGTCCGTCGCGCAGCTCGCCGTTCACCGTCATCGGCGACAGCCGCTGCCCTTTGACGACGCTGTTGACGAAGCGTCCCTCGATCTCGGCGTTCAGCCGCTCGTCCCAGCGGCGTGTGTCTTTGAGATTCCCGCGCCAGCGGCCGTTGACCTTCAGGTCGAATGCCGTGGCCGTCAGCCAGTCGCTCCTCAGCATCGACAGGTTCATGCCGTGGCTGCCGGCGTCGAGGGCCATGCGGTAGCCCGCGGCGTCGTGCTCCACCGTGGCGTCGGCACGCAGTGAGCCCAGACGGCTGTCCACCGTCATCTTCACTAGCGCACGCTCGTTCAGGCCACCCTTTACTTGGGCGTTGACTTCCACCATGCCGGCATTGTCAAGTAACTTCAGCACGCTCTTGTTGAGCTTGCCCAAAGCCAGCAGGGGCTCCATGTCCATGCGGTTGGTCAGCAGGTGGTCGACACTCACGTCGAACACGGTGGTGTCTATCTTCGGCAGGCCCGTGATGGTGCCCGCCACCGTGGCCGACGAAGCAAAGCCCCAGCGCACCTCCATATTCGTCACCATCGAGTCGATGGTACCTGTGGCCACGCCTACGGCTTCTGCTTCGGCATCGATGCCCCAGAGTACCGGCGCCCAATAGGCCACATCGCTCATCTTGACCCTCGTGCCGGGCTTCAGCTCGGCTTCGTGCCGCACCGTCGACACATAACCCTTCATGCCCTTCCAGCCGTTGTAGCTCAGCCGTGCGTCGGCATTGATGCGGCTGCCGCCGGTCTCCACCTTCAGGTTACGCGCCACAATCTCGTTACGGCTCACATGGATGTTGCCCGACAGACGCTTCACCTCGAAGCCGCTGCGTTCGCGCGTGCTCATCCTCACGATGCGGCAGGTCACGTCGTCGTTCATCACCTTGATATTCTTGATTCTGGCGTTGATGTTGTAAAACTCCATGTGCGGTATCTGCACCCCATAGGGGTACACCCGCCGGCGGTGGTCGGGCAGGTCCATCTTGTAGTGCACGTTGTCGAGCACCAACTCGTTGGCCGTCACCGTAAAGACTTTGTGCTTCTTTTTCTTGCGCGGCTTCTTGTAGTAGTCAATAAGGAACTGGAGGTTCGTTTTGTGGTTCTCCGTGGCGAAATGATAGTAGGCGTTGTGCAGACTCACGCGGTTGAGCTCAAGGCCGTCGCCGCGATAGGGGAAGCGGTCGAAACTCGCCGTCAGCCGGTCGGCAACCAGCAGCGTGTCGTTCGTTGGCGACACCCACAGGATGTCGTCCACTATCAAGTGGTCGAAAGGCATGGCGTGCAACGCTCCGATGTGTACTTTGCCTCCCCACTCGCTCGAGAAATACTCTCCCGCCACGATGCCAGCCACCGACTGCACAACAGAGTAATTCGCCAGAGCCACAATGATATATATCGTTAGCCCTAGCGAGACAAGCACACGTCTTGCTATCTTCCATGCTTTCTTCACTATCACAATAACTATCAAAATGTATATTTATTATATTTATTCTCATTTTTTTTAAAGGTAGTCGTTCTTTTTTTTCACTCCCTCGCCATCTTCTACCCACCTTCGACCTACCATCACCCTACCAACACCGTATCATCTCCGACTGTAGTCGGACTTGGTACGGTGTTGGGTAGGAGTTGGTAGGGAGTTGGTAACTGGTTCATAGGTAGTTATGGGCTAGTGTATGCTGAGATGGTCGGTTTTTGCTTATATTACTGTGTTTCAGCGAGATATTTTATTTTGTGCTTGTTTTTGGCGTTTTTTGCGGGAAACGGTGCGAAATTAACAAATGGAAGAGCCGAAAAGCCGAGTGTTTTTGGGCGTATTTGCCGAAGGCGATAATTTTTTTTTGATTTTATGGTGTTGGATAATAGGTTGTTAGTGCCTGTTGTAAAATTTTTTTGAAAAAATATTTTGTCGGAATGAAAAAAGGTTGTACTTTTGCACCCGTTTTCCGCTGGACGAGATGGCGAGAGAAAACAAGAGAAATTTGAAATGATGAGAAGATAGAGATAGCGTGTGTCAGTCATCTTATATAGATAGGATGAGGACACGAAGACGAGTCAATAAAGGTAAAAAGCAATTCTTACAATGAAGAGTTTGATCCTGGCTCAGGATGAACGCTAGCGGCAGGCTTAACACATGCAAGTCGAGGGGTAACAGGGAGTAGCAATACTCTGCTGACGACCGGCGCACGGGTGCGTAAC
>Ga0310694_10000219_pt1 | contig 83148 bp, 61 predicted proteins | sample 174DNAGHGhighgp2_FD_203884 | JGI IMG/M metagenome (GOLD analysis project Ga0310694, IMG submission 203884) | Sheep rumen microbial communities from Palmerston North, Manawatu-Wanganui, New Zealand - 1742 DNA GHGhigh gp2 (v2) (version 2) | ecosystem: Host-associated > Mammals > Digestive system...
GATGAACTTGGGATCGAACTTGCCGTCCACTTTCATGTCGCCGAGCGGGAAGTATTTGAGCGTGTTCTCTTCCATCCACTTGTTGGCTTGGACGGGAGTCATCTTCCAACCGGAGTTACAGTTGGAGGTCACTTCCACGAAAGAGACGCCCTTGTTCAGTTTCTGATTCTCGAAGGCCTGACGGATGGCTTTCTTGCACTTGCGGGCAGCTGCCGGGGTATAGACAGCCTGACGGGTGACATAGTACGTGCCAGGCAGTTGAGCCAGCATTTCAGTCAAACGCATGGTGTGACCCATCAGCTTGGGATCACGGCCGTAAGGACAAGTCACGGTCTCCATACCCTCAAGGGTGGTGGGAGCCATCTGACCGCCGGTCATACCGTAGATACCGTTGTTGATGAAGATCATGGTGATGTTCTCGCCGCGGTTGCAGGCGTGGACAACCTCGCCGCAGCCGATGGAGGCCAAGTCGCCGTCTCCCTGATAGGAGAACACGAAGGTCTCGGGGCGGAGACGTTTGATAGCAGAAGCGCAAGCCGGAGCACGACCGTGTGCGGCTTCCACGAAGTCAACGTCGAAATAGTTGTATGCCAGCACGGAACAACCCACAGGGGAGATACCGATGACATTGTCTTGAATGCCCATTTCCTCGATCACCTCGGCGATGATTCTGTGTACGACGCCGTGACCGCAACCAGGACAATAGTGCATTGTTGCATCCGTGAGAACCGGAGTGCGTTTGTACACCAAATTTTCGGGTTTGATTATATCTTCTCTTGTCATAATTTCAAGTGCTTAAATTATTTAACCATTTTTTTCATCGCTTCGAAAATCTCAACCGGGGTCGGGATAACACCACCGTAGCGACCGTAGTGTTCGACGGGGACTTTGCAATCGACAGCCAGTTTCACGTCTTCGATCATTTGGCCGCCGCTCATCTCAACACAGAGGATTTTCTTCATGCGGCCGCCGATTTCAGCAACAGCTTTCTTCGGGAAAGGCCACAAGGTGATCGGGCGGATCAAACCGACCTTCATGCCTTCGGCGCGTGCGAGCTCAACAGACTTCATGCAGATACGGGCTGCAGATCCGTAAGCCACGAAAATGTATTCAGCATCGTCGCATTGAATAGCTTCGTAACGAGCATCTTCCTCTTCGCATTTGCGATATTTGGCCTGGATGCGGTCGTTGATTGCCTCTTGTTTAAGAGCTTCCAGTTCGAGGGAAGTCACGATGCGGTGTTTGCCGGTGGAACGGTGTCCGGTGGCAGCCCAAGGACAATTTTCTTCGATATATTCGTTGGTCCAACGCGGTTTGTAGTCGTCAACCATGACTTTCTCCATCACCTGGCCGATGACACCATCAGAGAGGATGGCGACCGGGTTGCGGTATTTGAAAGCGAGGTCGAAGCCCAGTTCCACGAAGTCGTACATCTCCTGCACAGAAGCGGGGGCGAGAGTGATCAGACGATAGTCGCCGTGACCGCCGCCCTTGGTGGTCTGGAAATAGTCGGACTGGGAAGGTTGGATGGTACCGAGGCCGGGGCCGCCGCGAACGACGTTCACACACAATGCGGGCAGCTCGGCGCCTGCGATATAAGAAAGGCCTTCCTGCATTAGGGAGAATCCCGGGGAGGAAGATGAGGTCATGACGCGTTTGCCGGCAGCAGCGCCTGCATAAACCATGTTGATGGAAGCCAATTCGCTCTCAGCTTGCAGAACAACCATGCCAGTGGTCAAATATGGTCTCTCCGCCATCAGGTGCTCCAGCACTTCTGACTGCGGGGTAATGGGATAGCCAAAGTAACCGTCACAGCCACAACGGATGGCGGCTTCAGCAATGGCCTGGTTTCCCTTCATTAATACTAATTGTTTTGCCATTTTGATAGATGTTTTAATTAATTGTTGTTAAAATTCTTGATTCCTCGCGCGAATTAGCACTTAGCGCGGTACACTTCAATGACCCCGTCGGGACAGATCACTGCGCAGCTTGCGCAACCGATGCAAGCGTCCTCGTTGACCATTTCGAGATAGTTGTAACCCTTGGCATTCACCTTCTTGGAGAGGGCGATGCATTTCGGGTCTTGCGGACAACCGGTTATGCAGACGGCACAACCTTTACACTTTTCAGTGTCGATGACTAAAGCTCCTTTAAATGCCATAATTTTAATATTTTAGAGAGTTATTGTATTGATTTTTTGTTGATTTCGACCATAAAAATATCAAGTGGCAAATGTACATTTTTTTTTCTTACGGCGGGAAATAATTTTTCTCGACCGTTGCGCTTACATGATCCGTCCTGTTGTCAAGACATATCCGTTTCCTATTCACTCTGAAACACTGGCAAGCATTCTTTTCGAGTACTGCATTACGCTCAATCGTGTCTAACTGAGCGACACATAAGCTGGAGCGGAAAGAGGGAATTGTTTTATAGATCGCCCAGAGAGACTTAAATGAGCTGTTTTTCCTTTTATTGATGTGCACCCCGTCGCGCATCTACAGGAGGATCTCCTGATATTCCCTTTTGAACCACGTGATCTGCCGCTTCGCGTATCTGCGGGTGTGCGTCTTGATGTCCGTAACCGCCTGTTCCAGCGTGCATTTGCCGTCGAAACAGTCGAACAATTCCCGGTAGCCCACCGTGTTGAGGGCGTTGAGGTCGCGGTAGGGGAGAAGTGACTGCGCCTCTTCCAGAAGTCCGTCTTCCATCATCTTATCGACCCGCCGGTTGATGCGGTCGAAGAGCACTTCACGCGGACGGTTGAGGAAGTGCTTCTCGATGTTGAAATCACGGACGGCTTGCTTCTTGTGCAGATGTTCAGAGTAGGGTTTCCCTGTTTGCAGACTCACCTCCAACGCACGCATGATGCGCTTGGAGTCACGGGGGTTGACTGTGGCGGCATATTCAGGGTCAAGGAGTTGCAGTTGCGCGTGCAATGCCTCTACCCCATTGTTGTTGAACAGGTTGATGACATACTGTCGCGTGTTCGGGTCTGGGTCGGGCATTTCATCGACCCCATGGCACACCGCGTCCAGGTACTGCGGACTGCCGCCGGTCATGATGACCACGGAATGCTTTTGGAACAGCTCTTTCAGCAGGTTGAGCACATCCTGCTCGAACATATACACATTGTAGTAATCATGGATGGTGAGCATCCCCACAAAAAAATGTTGCGCAGCGGCCAGTTCCTCCTCGGTGGGAAAAGCTGTGCCGATGCGCATCTCTCTATAGAACTGGCGGGAATCGGCCGAGATGATCGGCGCGTGCCAGCGTCGGGCCAGCTCGATGGTATAGGCGGTCTTGCCCACTGCCGTCGGGCCGGTCAGTATGTACAGCGTCGGGCCACTAAAAGTCGCTGAACTCATTCAGATCGGTGTAGTCCTCCTCGTTGTAGCCGTCGTCAAAGCCGAAGTCGTCCTCTTCCTCTTCCAGTTCGTCCAAAAGCAATTGCGCTTCATCGACATCGGGCTGAGGCAGGTCTTTGGCGGTGAGCCGCACAGGGAGGGTCCCCTTCTGGAAAGTGCAACGCGGGAACTCCTCGGGTTTGTCGGTCTGCGCCGCCTTCTGGAACTCGATGTAGAACGTCTTCGGGTCGATGAAGTCGTACTCATAGAGGATATGCTGGTGCGGATCGGTGATGAAGTCCTTCAGGATCGCGTCTTTCATCACGAACTTCGGCAGACGCGTCTTCGTGCTGAACGAATCCTCGTCGTCATACTCTGGCGCTTCCGCCACCTCGTCTTCCGACGTGTCCATGATGGTGATCTCCTTCTGCTTGTTCCATTTCTGGTCGCAGATGGAGAAGGCGGCGAACTCATTGCCCTGCAAGCCCAGACACTTGTACAGGAACAGGTGGAAGTCCTCAAAGTTGGTGTTCGCGAGCACATCCACGTCACGCACGAAGTCCTCCACCTCGTCGTAAAACACTTTGAATTTGTAGTAGTACATGATTTTAATGGTTATAGTTTATTGATTAATGAGGCTTACAGGCTTACGAGCTTACAAGTTTATAGGGAAGGTCATGGTTAAAGTTAAAGTTAAAGTCGAAGCCAAAGCCAAAGCCAACGTCTATTCCGCCTCTTCGGGTTCTTCCATATTGTGATACACGTTCGAGACATCCTCATCCTCATTGAGTTTGTCGAGAAGGAGGTTAACTTCAGCGCGTTCCTCGTCTGTGAGTGTTTTGAGTTCCTTCGGGATGCGGTCGAACTTGAAGCTCTTGATCTCGTACTTGTTGTCTTCCAAGTATTTCTGGATGGGGCCGAAGGCTTTATATTCAGCCATCACGATCACTTCCTCGTCGTCGGCGTCGATTTCGGCGTCGAAATCCATCATCGCAAGTTCGAACTCCTCGATGTCAAGTTCAGGAGTGCGGGCAACAGTGAAGATGCTCTTATGGTCGAACAGGAAGTCTAGCATTCCGGAGGTGCCGAGGGAGCCTCCGAATTTGTTGAAGTAGCTGCGCACGTTGGCGACAGTACGCTGGTTGTTGTCGGTGGCAGCCTCAACGAGGATGGCAATGCCGTGAGGTCCGCGACCTTCATAGACCATCTCTTTGTAATCGGACATATCTTTCTCGAAGGCGCGTTTGATGGCGCGATCGATATTATCTTTCGGCATATTCTCGTTTCTGGCGGACTGGATTAGCAGACGGAGTTTGGAATTCTGTTCAGGGTCGGGGCCACCGGCTTTGGCAGCCATCGTGATTTCCTTGCCCAGACGTGTGAAAGTCTTGGCTAAATATGCGTTTCTCTTGAAAATTCTTGCTTTACGATATTCAAAAGCTCTTCCCATTTTCTTTTATTTTAAATATGAATACTACAGTAAATTCGTGAATTAAAAAATCGCCGCAAAGGTACAATTTTTTTTCGTTGGAAAAGAAAATAATTTGGTCATCATATTTTAAGTGTGAGCTTTTGCTATAAAACAGACTGACGGTCAAGTGACAACTGCTATTAGCAAAAAAATATTTCTAAACAGAGCGGGATATTTCAAAAAAATAGTATCTTTGCGACCTCAATTTTATGAGGCATAAAAGTTTTGTATCATTCTTAAAATCATTCAAATTATGCAAAAAAAAGGCAACAAATACGGCACGCACCGCGTGATTGAACCCAAAGGCGTTCTCCCGCAGCCCGCAAACAAGCTCGACAACAACATGGACGAGATTTGGGACAATGAAATCCTCATTGATGTCCAAACCCTGAACATTGACTCCGCATCTTTTACCGACATCCACAATTATGCCAAGGAGCAGGCTGGTCCTGACGCTCCCGTGGAGAAAGTCATGGAAGAAGTGAAGAAAGAGATGCTTCTGAACGTCGAACTGCAGGGCAAGCACCGTAACCGCCGCACCGGTTCTGGCGGAATGTTGCTCGGCAAAGTTGAAAAGATCGGTGACGCTCTCAAGGGCAAAATCGACCTCAAAGAGGGCGATCGTATCGCTACCCTCGTCAGCCTCAGCCTCACCCCGCTGCGCATCGACGAAATCCTTGAAATCCGTCCCGAAGTTGACCAAGTCGATATCAAAGGTAAGGCTATCCTCTTCGAGAGCGGTATCTACGCCAAGATCCCGACCGACATGCCCGAAAAGCTCGCTTTGAGCGCATTGGACGTGGCAGGTGCTCCCGCACAAACCGCTAAATTGTGCCAATACGGCCAAACCGTCGTCATCCTCGGTGCCGGTGGCAAGAGCGGTATGCTCTGCTGCTACGAGGCCAAGAAACGCGTCGGTGTCAATGGCAAAGTCATTGGTATCACCAACAGCCCGAAAAGCACCCAACGTATCAAAGATCTCGGCTTCTGCGACATCGTGGAGTCCGTCGCTGGCATGACCCCCGTCCAAGTCTATGAACTCGTAGAAAAACTCACCGACGGCAAGATGGCAGATGTCACCATCAACTGCGTCAACGTTCCCGATCAGGAGATGACCGCTGTGCTCATCACGAAAGACGACGGTATCGTCTATTTCTTCAGCATGGCCACCAGTTTCACGAAAGCTTCCCTTGGCGCTGAAGGTATCGGCAGCGACGTGAACATGATCATGGGTAACGGCTACACCAAAGGCCACGCCGAATTCACCCTCCAGGAGCTCCGCGAAAGCCCCGAACTCAGAAAGATCTTCGAAGAGTTATACGCATAACCCTCCGAATCTTTATACCATTAGTAATAATTATCTTATGGAATAAGCGGTGTGTAACGAGCGCCGCTTATTTTTTTGTTTATACGCTTATGTTGTATTTTGTGCTCCCCTCCTTGAACAGCCTTGGAGAGGCAAAAAGCACACAGTGCAAATAACCCCACACTGCACTGCGCTTGTGTGGGGTTAAACGAAACATATATCCTTTGGAAGCCCCCGAGGGGAAGACTCTCTACGCTTTCTTTGGAGGAAACAATACCGACAATAAAATACTCAACGTCAGAATCGAAACGATAACCACCAAGGAGGCGACGATACCGACTTCGATGCCCATCAAAGGCAGGAACATCTTCACACCAATGAAGGTGAGCAGTGCCGAGAGACCGATGCGCAAGTAGGCGAACTTGTCCATAATGCTCTCCAGCATGAAGAACATGGAACGCAATCCCAAAATGGCGAAAATATTGGAAAAGAAGACGATATGCGGGTCATGCGTCACCGAAAAAATAGCCGGAATCGAGTCGAAGGCGAAGATGATGTCTGAAAATTCGATAATCATCAACACCACGAAAAGCGGCGTGCAAAGCCAACGACCATCTATCTTCGTAAAGAAGTCATGACCATGGAATTGTGGCGTACTCAAATTTCGCTTCGTCAAGAATTTCACCACCGGATGATGCTCCACATCAATAGCCTCTGTCTTGTTACGCTCTATAAACATCTTGACACCTGAATAGATCAGGAAGGCACCGAAAACCAGCAGCAGCCAGTGGAATTTTTGGATGAGCGCTCCCGCGGCGAAAATGAAGATGAACCGCAACACAATCGCCCCAAGGATGCCATAAAATAGTACACGATGATAGTACTGCTTCTCCACTCCGAAGGAGAGGAAAAGCATAATCATCACAAAGACATTGTCGATAGAAAGGGAAAGTTCTATCAGATAGCCCGTTATATACTCTAACGAAAGCTGTCTCTTGTAATTCTTGATGTTGTCATCCCATGAAAGTGCCTCGTCGTAGGTCACACCATGGTCGTACAGTTTGTTCTGCTCAATGAACTGCTCCTGATTGTGAACGTTCACCACCATGTCGCCCTGGAGACGAATGAAAAGGAAAAAGAGTAGCGATAGCGTCACCCACACCGCAGTCCAGCCAGCGGACTCCTTGAAGGTCACTTCACGGTCTTTCTTGTGCAAAACACCGAGGTCGAAAAAGAGCAAAAATGCTATGACCACGATAAAGATCAGCATAAATAGGTTTTCAGTCATATTAATTTAATGTATAAGGTTTTTGGTTTAAGGCTAATAGCCAATTCTAAGGTATTCTATATACGGTTCAATTTCATTATAAAGCAAATCCTTCTTGATCACCTTCTTGTCCTTATCGAGGAGGAACATGAAGGGGATGGTGCGAGTGTCGAAAAGATTTTGGTCGTCGATGGCTTGATCGAAATTCCAGCCTTGCACGTACTTAGGGTTGGCTTCGTTAGAGTTCACGTAGTTGCTCCACACCTGCGGATCATCCTCGAAATAGACCATCACGACTTTCAGCTTGCCGGAGGCGATAGCCTGGTTGAGTTTTTGGAAATCCTTCATGGTATTACGCACCTGATGACAGGTCGGACAAGTAGGATGTTGGAGATAGAGAATCGTATATTCGCTCTGGATGTCGTACATAGTGGTGGTGTCGCCGTTTGCTAAAACCATCACGAAGTTGGGAATGGTGTCGCCGGCCAAGTTTTTGTTGATGAACCCCAACTCTCTCGTATGATGGCGTTTGCGATCCTCATCCAACTTCGTGTAAGTCAGGGCATCCTTGAGCATGGCGATGTAGGTGTGTTCGACTTTATAGGGGGAGATGATGCGCCCGAGCACGTACTGCAAAGCGTCAAAAAGGTACTCGTAGGAGGTTTGGTTGACCTTGGCTTTGTTAAGCGCGGCCACCACCAATGTATCGTAATCGGGGTTGTCAAGCTGGTAAATCATGTTGCAGTACTCCTTGAGTTTCTGCTCCACAATCGGTGTATTGAAGATGCGGGGGTCTTGCCAGGCGAAATTGTCGAAAAAATGCTCGATGTAGTAACGCTGGAAAGCACGACGGTCGCTGAGAATTTCCTGAGGAGGATCCGTCAGGTAGGTGGAAGTGGCCACCACGGAGCCAAAGAGGTCACCGGCATGCGATTTGGCAATCCGCGTCTGGAAATCCCGCATCTCGTTATTGATGCGCCGCGCGGATGCCGACAGCGAATCCACGAAGACCTTCAGCATGTACTGCGGCATGCTCTTCTGCGCCTGCTGGAACTGTTCGTTCAGCGAATCCAGCTGTTTTGTATATTCCGCAAGACGTTTCAGATACTTTTGGTACAACGAGTTCTCTGAAAATGCAGCGTTCTCTTTTTCATTAGGAAACGTCATATTCTCACCATCAATCGTCAACGAGAGCTTTTGATTTTTCTCGGAAGGAATCAGGATCACCCCAAGGAATGTACTGTCTCCCAAGATGTCGTACATGCCAGGTTTCAGCGACTCTTTGTCCTTCAGCGTGACGGTAGTTTCAAAGGGTGCACTCAAATACTTCTTGGTCTGCAATTTCGCCTCGCTTTTCACGAAAACGGAATCAAATTTCTGATCCGTCTTGATGGTTATTTTGATGTTCACCTGAGCCGTGGCGACAAGGGTGAGCACCAGCATGATGGCGGTTGTTAGGGTATATTTCATATTATCTTTTATTTTCGTTCATATCAGGGTTCACTCCGCTCCTCCTTTGACAGCATTAGGCCTTCTGCCCTCTTGGAATCCTCTTTCGTCTCCCAATCTTGTAAGCCCCTAAGCTCTTCGAACGCTTCGGGAAAATACTGCGGGATATCTGACGCGATGAGGGTACGCGAATCGTTGTCGCGGGCGTATGCATCGCCAGCCGCACCATGCAGGAATACACCGAGAAGCGCCGCGTGTTCGGGAGTGTAGCCTTGTGCCAACAGCGACAGGAGCAGTCCGGTGAGCACATCGCCACTTCCCGCCGTGGCCATACCTGAATTGCCCGTAGTGTTGAAAAACTGCCGTCCGTCAGGCAAGGTCACCACCGTGTGATGACCCTTCAGGACGAGAATCACAGAATAGCGTTGCGCGAACTGCTTCGCACGATCCAAACGGTCGAAATCATCGGAAGATTTTCCCACAAGTCGCTCGAACTCAGCGAAATGCGGAGTCAGAATACTACAGGGGGGCAAGAACGCGAGCCAGGTCTTGTTCTCCGCCAACATATTCAAAGCATCGGCATCGATGACGAGCGGCGACTTCACCGTGTCGAGGATATCCTTCATCGCAGAAAGCGTCTGTTTGTGAGTTCCCAATCCCGGGCCAAGTGCCACAGCATTGATATTATCGGGCAGCGAATTCCAATCTATTCTACTGACATACTGTTCGTTATCATCGGGATGATGTACCGCTTCCGGAAGGGCAATCGCCAGGGTTTGGCACACGGATTTCACCGTATGAACGGTGAGTTTTCCGATGCCGCCGCGCATAGCTGCTTTGGCCGCCAACACCGCGGCGCCAGGCATACGCTCACAACCTGCCACTAACAGCCCGTGCCCAAAAGTGCCCTTGTGGGCGTAGCGTGGACGAGGACGAACCAACTGGCTCATCGCTTCGCTCACCAACAGGTATCTACCCATATCATTCAGATTGTCAGGTGCTTCCATACCAATATCCACCACATCCACTTGACCACAGTAACAGGCATTTTCTGGCACTAGGAAGGCTACTTTCGGAAACTGCACGCTCAAAGTGGTGTCAGCGATGACCACCGCACTATTGTCGGGAGTGTGCTGGTCAGCGAAAAGTCCGGAGGGGGTATCAATGGAAACCACTCGAGCATCAGACTCGTTGATATGTCCAATCACATCAGCGAAGAAACCCGTCACCGGTTTGTTCAGCCCGATGCCAAAGAGAGCATCAACAATCACGTCTTCTCTTGTCGGATTTGGGTGATTATCAGTCGAATAGTATATTGTATGAGCCGTCTCGTTCTTTTTTTCAATTTTTTGCCAACGTTTCAGCTGATATTGCATCTCTTCGCTATAACGGGCTTTTTCAGGAGCACAGACAACTACATATACGTTATGGCTCGAGAACGAATCTTCAACAAAGTGAATAGCCATCACCACTCCATCGCCGCCGTTGTTTCCTGTTCCGACATAAAAATAGACATTTTGGTCTAAAAAGTCCAAAATGTCACCAAAAAACAATGATTCAGCACAAGCCTTCCCCGCATGTTCCATGAGCTGTACGGAGGTAAGTTTGTGCTTCTGCATCGTAAATTGCTCACATTCACGAATTTCCGAAACCGTCAACAGTCTATTTTCTTGCATTCAAAACTTATTTACAAAATGCGTGCAAAAATAAAAAAAAATCGTATTTTTGCGGTGTTTTAATCTACGTTTAAGATTAGCGAAAGAAGTATTCAAAAGTTTATATTTAAATTCAACCTTTATTATTAACAAACATTAAAAAAAATGAAAAAGATTTTTACTTTGGCATTAGCCCTCTTTGCAATGGTTGCCGTAAATGCGCAAGTGTTGTTTTCTGAGGACTTTGAGAATGGCATCCCGACCACTTGGTTGAACATTGATGCCGACAATGACGGTAACACATGGATGGAAGGCACGGCACCTGGTGTCTCCGGGCACAACAGTTCCAATGGCTGTGCTTATTCATGTTCGTACTTCAACAGCACGGCGCTAACCCCCGACAACTGGTTGATTACGCCAGCCATTAACCTTACCGCTAACGCAAACCTGACTTTCTGGGTTGCTGCTCAGGATGCCAGCTATGCTGCTGAGCACTACGGTGTGTACATTTCCACCACAGGCACTGCCACCAATAACTTCACTCTTCTCTTTGAAGAGACTCTCGACGCTAACGGCGGTGCTCGCGCGCAAGGCATTTGGAAACAAAAAACCGTAGATTTGTCTAGCTACACTGGCCAAACAGTCTATATCGCTTTCCGCCACTTCAACTGTACGGATATGTTCTACATTGACTTAGATGATGTGGAGATTTCCGCTATACCTACTGACCCGACAATCATTGCGCAACCTACCACCCTTGATTTCGGCACGCTTCCCGCTGGTACTTCTCAAACACAGACTGTCAATTTGGTCACTTACAACCTTACCGCTGGCGTGACTGCCACTACCACCGCTCCTTACAGCGTTTCTGCTGACGGCACTACCTTCGGCACCACGGCCACGGTTGCTGCTACAGGCGGTACCTTGTATGTGAAATATGCTCCTGCAACCATGGGTACTGACAGCGGCTCTATCACCCTCTCTTCTACTGGTGCAACAGATGTCACTATCACCTTGGCAGGTGAGGCTATTGACTGTAATGTCACTATTCCTTACACTTACGCTTTCGACAATGAGAATCAAGCTTTATGCTGGTCCTTTATTGACGCCAACAACGATGGCTATACCTTTGGCATCAACACTACAAGTGGCGTTGCTTATTACAGCTATAACACTTCTGCGGATGCAGACGACTGGTTGCTTTCCCCGTTTTTCGCATTGACCGGAGCCCAACTTGCCAGCATTGACTACAGAGCGGCCAGCACAAGTTATCCTGAGAGGTTCCAGGCGTTTGCTATTGGCGCTGACACTGTGGCGCTCTCCCCTGTGATCAATGTCACTTCCAACGAATTCCAAACACTGTATATGGATTTGTCTAACTTGACAGGCAACTATCAAATTGCTTTCCACTGCATTTCTGATACAAATATGTACAACTTGTATCTCACTGATTTCAGCATCATCGCTAGCGGTGAAGCATCTATCAGCGTTAATCCTGATGCCATCGATTTCGGCACTGTTCCGATGAACGACATTTCTGGTGTTGAGGAATTCGAGATCACCGCTATCAGCGTCACCGACCCCATTACCATCAGCGTGTCGGCTCCATTTGAGGTTTCTATTGACAACTCCACTTTCGGTGCTACCGCCACCATTCCCGCCAGCACTTCTATGGTTGACATTAACACTGTTTATGTCAGATTCGCTCCTACCGCTACAGGATCTTTCTCACAGAATGTCACTTTAACAGCTGGTACCCTCAACGACACGATTGCCTTGACTGGCTCGGCTGTTGACTGTTCCAACGGTATCACCACCTTCCCGTTCGTCTATGACTTCAACACGGGTTTCTATCCGCCTATGTGCTGGTATTACACGGATGCTGAACACTATTGGCAGGCTACTGTTGATGGCGACGCAGGTGACTACGCTATGTACGTTGACGGTATTGACATGCTCGTCACCCCTGAAATCACCAGCACCAGCGACATTGCTTTGCTGTTCGACTATCGTACCTATTTGGGTGATAATATAGATGATCAACCCACCTCTTTCCGTGTTGGTTATTCCACTACGAGCGGTGACCATTCCAACTTCACTTGGCTTCCTACCGTCACCGTCACATCTTACCCTGACGACGATGTGTTGTTCTTTACCTACAGTGCAAATATTCCTGCAAACGCCAAACATATCGCTATTGACTTCTTGAGTTTTGCCTCCTATCTCAGCGGTTACTATGAAGATGTCATTTATATCGACAATTTCAAACTGATCACAGACAGCTACATGGCTGTAACTCCCGAAACCATTAACTTCGGCAACGTTATTTTTGGCACTACCTCAGACAATGCCACAGTAAACGTGACCTCCGCCTTACTGTCCAACAGCATTTCCATTAATGCTCCTGCCAACTTTGAGGTTTCCACCAACGGTGTAACCTTTGCTGCAACCGCCACTCTGCCTCAAGAAGGTGGTAGTTTCTACGTTCGTTACATCCCCACCAGCGCAGGCTCTCACACTGGCAACATCACTGTTACCAGCGGTTCGATTTCTAAGACTATTGCTGTTAGTGGTAGCGCCGTAGATTGCTCGGCAGCCCAAGCTCTGCCTTTCTTTGATGGTTTCGAAGACGGCATCAGTGCTTGCTACCGCAACATCGACAATGATGGTGACGGCTATTTCTGGTATGACAATCTTTACACTGAATGGCAATATGATCCCTACGAAGGCAACGGATGTGCTATGTCTGCTTCTTACATCAATGGTGTTGGTGCACTCAATCCTGACAACTTCTTGATCACCCCTGCTCTTGCAATTCCTGCACAAGGAGCAAAGGTTTCCTGGTATGTGGCAGCTCAAGACGGCGACTACCCAGCTGAGTATTATGACGTGATGGTTTCCAACACTCCCGACAACCTCAACAGCTTCACCACCATTTTCAGCGAAACCCTCGAATCTGACGAATGGGAAGCAAGAACTGTTAACATCCCGAGCAGCTTCAATGGTCAGACTGCCTATGTGGCATTCCGTCACCACGATGCAACCGACATGTTCTGGATGAAGATCGACAACCTCAGTGTCACCGCAGGCGTGGGTATCGAGAACCACGAGGTGAACACCACGATTTATCCGAACCCTGCCAACAACGTGCTCAACATCAGCGCTACCGAAAACATCAACCGTGTTGAAGTTTACAACATGATGGGTCAATTGGTAGATGCATTCGTTGCTAACGATGTGAAAACCCAGATCAACACCACGCACTTTGCAAACGGTGTCTATACGGTGAAAATCGAGACCGAAAACGGTATGTCAACCAAAAAATTCACGGTTGCCCGCTAATCTCGAATCTTTTCAATCCCACAAAATCCCGGACCTTGCGGCCCGGGATTTTTTTTCGCTGTTAAAAAAAAATGAAAAAAAACGAATAACCGTATCATCAAAATTATATATCTTTGCAGGTTCTGAAAGATATACTATATAGTAAGTTTATCGTATAGAGGCTATGAATTAATATAGTATATATAGTATTTGGTAAGAAATTAAAGATTCAAGAATAAGTAAAAAAAAAGATGAGTTATATCGCTTTTGACAAGGAAAAACTGGTGAACATCGGCTTCGCGAAGGAACGGGAGATTTTGCGCTGCAGCAGAACTGGCGCCTTTGCCACCACCACCCTCTGCGGCCTCAACACCCGCAAATACCATGGCCTTTTCATCGTGCCGCAGGACAACTTGGACGGCGAACGCCATCTGCTCGTTTCCGGCATCAATGAGAATATCGTGGTTAACGACATGGACTTTCACCTCAGCATCCATCAATACAATGGACAGGTCATCAACCCGATGGGAAACAAATACTTACAGCATTTCTCCGCCGACAGCGTACCTGTGTATGATTACCACGTCGGGAAGTTCAATTTCCAGAAAGCCATGCTCTTCCAACATGATGCAGACCGTCTGCTGATTAAATACACCTTCCTTGACGAAGTGGAGGAGGTAGCACTGCAAGTGGAACCGTTGCTCGCTTTCCGCAATATCCACCGACTTACACATGCCAACGACAACGTACGCACTGATTATCAATCTGTTGACAACGGTGTAGGCTACTGCATGTACGACAACTACACGCCTGTGTATTTCCAATTTTCCGAACCTGTTCAATATCAGCACCACCCTGACTGGTATTATAACATCGAATACGAAGAGGAACTGAAACGCGGTTACGATGGCCATGAGGATTTATGGCAGCCTGGCACTATCACTGTGAAAGTGACGGGCAAGGAACTCTACCTCAGCATCGGCACCACACCGATGAATCCTGCGGAGATCGCGGCGCTTTTCGCCACAGAGGCCAAACGACGCACCCCGCGCTTCAACTTCGCCAGCTGCCTACAAAACGCTGCCGAACAATTCATCGTGAAGCGCAACGGTCGCACTGACATCATCGCGGGCTATCCATGGTTCGGACGCTGGGGCCGCGACACCTTCATCGCCCTGCCTGGACTCACACTGCCGCTCAAAAAGTTGGATCTTTTCGAAGAGATCACCGACAGCATGATTGCCGATATGAAGGAGGGCTTGTTCCCCAACATCGGTACGGGCGAAACAGCTGCATACAACTCCGTCGATGCGCCACTATGGTGCATCCGCAGTCTGCAAATCTATTACGAATATGTCAATAAGCCCAAAAAATTGTGGGAAAAATATGGCGATGTCATCAAGAATATCCTCTGCGCCTACCGCGACGGCACCATGAACAACATCCGAATGCTTGAAAACGGGCTGATTTACGCTGGCGGCGAAGGCCTCGCTCTTACCTGGATGGACGCCATTGTAGATGGTCATCCCATCACACCCCGCACTGGTTGTCAGGTAGAAATCAACGCATTATGGTACAATGCCATCAGGTTCGCACTCGATCTCGCACGTGTGAGCCATGACAAGGAGTTCATTCTCGATTGGGAACCGATTGCAGCCAACTTCCCGACTGTCTTCAAAGACACCTTCTGGTCGAAGGAGATGGGATACTTGGCCGACTATGTGAATGGTGACTACAAGAACTTCCAAGTGCGTCCCAACATGCTGATAGCCGCCTCTCTGCCATACGCACCTATCAGCGAAAAAATCAGACAGTTAGTATTGAAGCGTGTCACCGAAGAATTGCTTGTTGATAAGGGTATTCGCAGTCTGTCGCCCAAGGATCCCGACTACAAGGGACACTACAAAGGCGGTCAAGCGGAGCGCGATGCCGCCTACCATCAGGGGACGGTTTGGCCATGGTTACTCTTCCCTTTCACCGACTGCATCCTGAAAGTTCACCCCGAAAGTGCCACCGACGTGCTCCATCGCATCCTCTACCGTTTTGACGGATGCATGACCTCCTACGGTGTCTCCACCATCGCGGAAATCACTGATGCAGACCCGCCTTACAAGCCTAATGGTTGCATCTCACAGGCTTGGAGCGTCGCCGCACTGCTCTATATGAAATGGAAAATTGAACAAGTGAAAAAATAGACTATATCTCGATACTATGCCAATAAAAGTATTAATGTTCGGATGGGAATTTCCTCCTCACATCTCAGGAGGATTAGGCACAGCCTGTTACGGTCTCACCAAGGGGCTCGCGCTCAACGGTGTGAAAGTGACTTTCGTGATGCCTAATGCTTCCGGCGACGAAGACACCTCGTATGTCAAAATCGTGAACGGCAGCGATGTGGAAGTGGACCCGCGCACTTCCGACTACTTCCTCCGTACCGAACAAACCTCTTATATCAAGGTGAACAGTAAACTTGTTCCTTACGTGGGCTTAGATGACTACTATAACGTTATCAACCAGATTGAAAGTGGCGTGTTCCAAACATCTGGAGAGAAACGAAAATACATCTTTTCCGGAGAATATGGTCAGAATCTAATGCAGGAGGTGAACCAATACGCCAATATTGCGGCAGAAATCGCCAAAAACGAGGACTTTGACCTGATTCACGCACACGACTGGCTGACCTATCGTGCTGGAATCGCTGCCAAACGTGCCTCTGGGAAACCGTTGGTTGTACATATCCACGCCACTGAATTCGACCGAAGCGGCGAGAAATACAACGATATTGTGTATGGCATGGAGAAAGAGGGCATGATGGCCGCCGATGCGGTGTGTGCTGTCAGTGACCTCACGCGTAATATCGTCATCAACAAATATGGGATTCCCGCTGAGAAGGTTTTCACCCTTCATAATGCCGTAGAGCCCAACGACAAGAAGGTGGAACGCGAGAAATTTGTCTCCGAAAAAATCGTAACCTTCTTAGGCAGAGTTACTTTCCAAAAAGGTCCGGACTATTTCGTAGAAACCGCCAAACGTGTTTTGGAGAAGGATCCAAACGTGCGCTTTGTGTTGGCCGGCGACGGTGACATGATGCCGCATATCATCGAGCGCGTGGCCGAATTGGGCATCTCAGACGGTTTCCACTTTACTGGATTTTTACGCGGAGACGACATCAACAAGATGTTTGGCATGAGCGATGTTTATGTAATGCCTTCAATATCTGAACCTTTCGGCATTTCACCGTTGGAGGCTATGCGCGCGAAAGTGCCTGTGGTCATTTCCAAGCAGTCAGGTGTCTCCGAAGTGCTCACCCACGCCATCAAGGTCGATTTCTGGGATATCGACGCCACCGCAGACGCTATCTATGGACTGCTCCACTACCCTGCCCTTTCAAAACTTTTTGCAGAAGAAGGCGCTACCGAGGTTGATCGCCTCAAATGGGAGCACGTAGCCAAAAAATTAATCAATATTTACGAAAAAACGCTTCAGGTATGAATAAAATATGTTTCCACTTTCAGATTAGCCAGCCGTACCGTCTGAGGACGTACCGCTTTTTTGACATCAATCAAGATCATTACTATTTTGATGATTATCAGAACCAATATCTGACCAAACGTCTGGCAGAACGGTGCTATTTGCCCACAAACAAGATGCTTTTGGATCTTATCAAGCAGGCAAACGGCAATTTCCGTTGTAGTTTCAGCATCTCAGGCAGTTCCATTATGCTGTTTAAAAACTACTGTCCGGAAGTCATCGACAGCTTCAAGGAACTGATTGCCACCGGTTGCGTGGAAATCACAGGCAGCACTTACACCCACAGTATTGCCTCCCTTTACAACGAGAGCGCATTCCTGGAACAGGTACACCTGCAGGAAGAACTTCTGATGGAGACTTTCGGTGTGAAACCGATCTCTTTCTGCAACACTGAAATCATCTACTCCGACGACATTGGCGAATGGCTTGGTAACGCTGGCTACCGCGTTATCCTTACCGAAGGCGCACGCCATATCCTTGGTTGGAAGAGCCCTACCTACCTCTATTGCAACCCTTACCAAACGGATGTAAAACTGTTGCTGCGCTCCTATCAGCTGTGCGACGACATTACGCTGCGTTTCGCTGACCAAGGCTGGGATCAATACCCATTGACTGCCGAAAAATACATGCGCTTCCTCAACAGCATCAATACAGAGAGTGAAATGCCACTCATCAACCTGTTCTGGGATTACGAGACCATCGGCGAACATTACACCGCCGACACAGGCATCTTCGACTTCTTCAAGGCATTAGTGCAGTCGCTCGACCGTCACGAAAACTACACATTCATCACACCTAAAGAGGTACTTGACTTAGATTTAAGTCCCTCTACAATGCACGCACCGTGGCCGATTTCTTGCTCCGGCGAAGAGAAGGACACCAACGAATGGCTCGGCAACGAACTACAGCAAGAGGCTTTCAAACAACTGTTCAAGTTAGAACCTCTCTATAAAAAATCTGAGAATCAAGAAGCGAAACTGAGTTGGCTCCGTCTGCAAGCTGCAGACCACTTCAATTTCATGAGCTCCAAATGGTTCGGTCACCGCTTCGTAAAACGCAACTTTGAAGTCTATTCTTCACCGTATCAAGCGTTTATCAACTACATGAACGTGCTGAATGACGTGAAACTGCAATTAGGAGTTTAGAAGCTTATAGACTTAGGAGCTTAGGGGGTTAACCTCTTAAACTTGTAAAACCACTAGAATGTTGCTCGAAGAATTAAAAAAACGTAAAGTCATCCTGGCATCGCAGTCGCCGAGGCGCAGAGAGCTCCTCGCGGGAATGGGTGTGGAATTTGAGGTGATGAAGACGGACGTGGAGGAGACCTACGACCCGTCGTGGAGTCCCGAAATGATTGTCATGCACCTTTCGAAGCTCAAACTTTCGCCCATTGATATGTCGCAGTACGCTCCCGAGACCATTTTCATCACCTGCGACACCATCGTGGTGGTCAACGGACAGATTATCGGGAAGCCAAAGGACGAGGAAGATGCCAAACGAATGCTGCGGATGCTCTCCGACAACACGCACACGGTGTACAGCGGGCTGACGGTGGCCTCGACCCAAAAACAGCTCACCGACTATCGCTCCACCGACGTCATCTTCGAACCCTTGAGCGACGAAATGATTCAATACTATATTGACACATACAAGCCCTTCGACAAAGCGGGTTCTTACGGCGTTCAGGAATGGATCGGCCGCGTCGGCATCCGCGAAGTCCGCGGCTCTTTCTACAACGTCATGGGACTTCCCACCCGGCTCCTCTGGCAGATGTTGGAGCAAATAGCAATTAGTAATTAGTAATTAAACAATATGAATATCAAGAAATTTTCAATTTTTGCATGCGCAATGGCTTGCTTAATGGCCATTCAAGCGCAACCCATCGACAAAAACGGCGGTCTGACCATGCAACAGATCAATCAACTGAGAAGTTCCTATCAATCGGACCCGACCAATAAGGCGTTACGCAACGCTATCAATGCCAACGAAATCAACAAATTGGCGGTGAACTACGACAACAAAACGGCTTTCGATGCGCACTTCTCACACACCGTGCCCTCCAAAGCCATCACCAACCAGGAATCGTCCGGCCGATGCTGGATGTTCACCGGCATGAACGTGCTGCGCAACAAGGCTATCCGCAAATACGACCTCCCCGCAGATTTCCAATTCTCGCAGTGCTACACCTTCTTCTATGACCAATTGGAAAAGGCCAACCTCTTCCTGCAGGCCATCCTCGACAACCGTGCCAAGTCCATGGAAGACGAGACTGTGCAATGGCTCTTCAAGAACCCGATCGGTGACGGTGGCCAGTTCACTGGCGTGGCCAACCTGATGACCAAATACGGCGTGGTTCCGAAAGACGTGATGCCCGAGACTTACAACAGCACCCACACCTCCAAGATGTCGGAACTTATCAAGCTGAAACTGCGCGAAGACGGTCTGATTCTGCGCGACATGTGCAACAACAAAAGTATGACCGAGCAGAAATTGCAGGCCACCAAGACCGAAATGCTACAGACCATCTACCGGATGTTGGCCTACACGTTGGGCGAGCCCCCGACAGAGTTCACCTGGACGCAACGCAACTCCAAAGGCGAGGTGGTGAGCACCGAAACCTTCACCCCTATGTCGTTCTACAACAAGTTCGTGAATCAGGATTTCACCCAATACTACATGATCATGAACGACCCGACCCGCGACTACTACAAAGTGTATGAGATTCAGTACGACCGTCATGTGTATGACGGGCAGAACTGGAAATACCTCAACCTGCCGATGGACGAGATCTCGAAGATGGCCATCGCCAGCATCAAAGACAGCACCATGATGTATTTTTCCTGCGATGTGGCCAAGTTCCTCGACCGTGACAAAGGTTACATGGACGTGAACAACTATGACTACGGTTCCCTGTTCGGCACTACCTTTGGCATGGACAAGAAACAGCGTGTCAGCACCTACGCCAGCGGTTCTTCGCACGCCATGACCCTCTGCGGTGTCGATCTCGATTCCAACGGCAAACCCCTGAAATGGATGGTGGAGAACAGCTGGGGCAGCAACCGCGGCTACAACGGCTTTCTCATCATGACCGACGAATGGTTCAACGAATACATGTTCCGTCTCGTCGTAGAGGCCAAATACATCCCTGCTGCCACCCTTAAGCTCTTCGACCAAAAGCCGATTATGTTACCCGCATGGGATCCCCTCTTCTCGTTCGAAGAATAACTATATGAAGATATCTTCCTTAAGCAGCCTCGAAGAGGCAAGACGCGCGAAGCGCAATTTACCCCACACAAGCGAAGCGCAGTGTGGGGGTTAAAGAAGACACACAAGCGCAGTGTGGGGTTAACAAAAAAACAATGATTAAAAAAATCATAACCATAGTCATCCTCGCGACCATTTCAGCGGCGAGCTACGCGCAAAAAGCCGACGACATCTCTGGCATCTACTATTGCGTGGACCCTTTTTCGAAAAAGCAGTCCCAAGCACAGATATACAAAGCCGCTGACGGGACATACGAAGCCAAAGTGGTATGGACCAACGACATCAAGGGTCAGGACCAGGTCGGCTTGGTGTTCATGAAAGGGCTGACCTATAACGCCAAGGAGAACGAATACCAAAACGGCAAGATCAAATACCCCGGCAAAAACGGCACCTACAAAGCACATGTCCGCATCGTGGATGGTGGCAAAACGCTGAAGATGCGCGGGTATTTGGGTGTCTCCCTCTTCGGCATGACCGTCGATTGGATGCGCGAGGACAATGTTCGGCCTGCCCCGACAAAGTAAAAAAAAACGCGGCGTACGCCGCGTTTTTTTTCATCATGCTATCCTATCCTCTGAACGGGAAATTCTTGCCGGGATAGATAGCCTGGCTGCCCAACATCTCCTCGATGCGCATCAGTTGGTTGTATTTGCAGATACGGTCGGTGCGGCTGGCTGAACCGGTTTTGATTTGACCCGTGCCCAAAGCGACGGAAAGGTCGGCGATGGTGGTATCTTCGGTTTCACCAGAGCGGTGAGACATAACAGCAGTGTAGTAGTTGCGCTGTGCGAGCTGCACAGCGTTAATGGTTTCGGAAAGCGTGCCGATCTGGTTGACCTTGATGAGGATGGAGTTGGCCACTTCCTTGTCAAGTCCCATTTGCAGGCGCTTCACGTTGGTCACGAAGAGGTCGTCACCCACGAGCTGGCAACGGTCGCCGATAGTGTCAGTGAGGAGCTTCCAACCGTCCCAGTCGTCCTCGGCCATACCGTCTTCGATGGAGATGATCGGGTACTTGTCGCACCAGGTCTTCCAATAGTCAACCATCTGGGCGGGCGTGAGCTCGTCGCCGGTGGACCATTTCAGTTTGTAGATATTCTTATCGGCATCGTAAAACTCGGAAGAAGCGGGGTCGAGTGCAATGCAGATATCCTCTTTCGGTTTATAACCGGCGTTTTCGATAGCTTGGAGAATCACCTCAAGGGCCTCCTCGTTGGACTTGAGATCGGGAGCGAAACCGCCTTCGTCACCCACATTGGTGGAATAGCCGCGACTCTTGAGCACCTTTTTCAGATTGTGGAACACCTCGGAACCCATACGGACAGCCTCACGGAAGGTAGGAGCTCCCACAGGCATAATCATAAATTCCTGGAAATCAACACGATTATCAGCGTGAGAACCGCCGTTGAGGATGTTCATCATCGGAACGGGCAGCACGGTGGCGTTGCATCCCCCCACATAGCGATAGAGGTCTTGGCCCGTCTCTTGAGCGGCAGCCTTAGCGGCAGCCAACGAAATGCCTAACAGAGCGTTAGCTCCCATAGCACCCTTATTCTCGGTGCCATCGATTTCAATCATGCGAGCATCGAGTTCTGCTTGATCACTCACTTCCATGCCTTCAACGGCTTCGGAGAGCGGCCCGTTCACATTCTGAACGGCTTTCAACACGCCTTTGCCCATATATCTGTCTTTTTGTTCGTCTCTCAACTCCACAGCCTCGTGCACACCTGTGGAAGCGCCAGAGGGAACGGCAGCACGACCCACTGCACCTGCAGCGGTATAGACATCAACTTCAACAGTAGGATTTCCGCGAGAGTCTAAAATCTCTCTACCATAAACTTTAACGATTTGACTCATAGTTCTTTGTATTTTATTCAGTTCTATTTTTAATTCGGCGCGAATATACGATTTTTTTTTATTTTTGCCCACTCAAATGATTGCCTGATGCCTCAAAAGAAGAAAAATACCGAACATATCATCTCGTTAGATGCTTTCGGCAGTGCCAAAAACTACTGGCTTTGTTGGATTCAGTCACCCTTGCCGCCATTCTCCTTCGCCAACAAAGTGCAGAAAGAGCTGCGACACCCTTGCGCCTACATAGGAGGGATCACTCTTGAAGACATTCACCCTAATCTGCAGTTCCCGATGTACTATATGTCTTTTAATCAAGAATTTGATATCAACTTGATAATTTTGGCCAATCACATCACCGCCCCAATGGAGATGTCGTTGGCGAAAGAGAACCCCCTTTTTGGTGGTCTTCTCTTCGAAGACGACTATTATCTATTTAATAAACAAGGACTTACAAAAATACAATTCTCTTATCCTCAAGCCGATTATCTGCTTCTTCTCTCCGCAGACAAGCAAGTGGACTTAGAGGATTACATCCTGATGCTTCCCCAGCTCTCGAACACCAAATTCCTCTGCCAAGACACTCCGCAAAACATCGCCAACAGCCAGAAAAAGAGCAAGACAATACTGGATTTCCTGCAATATCTTTACTATGAATCCGAATCATCTGTCAACGAATATCTCCGCAAGAAACTCTTCAGGAAATTGCACCAAAAAATGTCTGTTTCTGAAAACAACTATGAAAGACTGCGATTCCCAGTAGAGGACAACCGCATAATTACCAGCGCATTGCTTCGCCGTGAAGAGGTGTAGCCCTATTATCTATATTGCACTTTCCTGAAGAAAAGTCCGGTCACGCCAAACGTTATGACAGCGGCGAGAATGTATCCTAACGTTCTGGGGATGAAATAACCGAAGAATGTGGATGAAACGAACATGAAACTGACCGTAACCATTGTCATGAAGAGTGCCGGAAACAGAGAAATCCAATAGTAGGGTTTCTGTTTGTTGAGACGCAAATATACTGTAATCGCCCACAGCGTGAAAGCGGCAAGCATCTGGTTGGCCCAAGAAAAATACTGCCAAATGACTTGGAAGCCTGTCGGCACAGCAAGACTGAAAACGAGAAAAGCTCCGGTAACTGCAAACAATGGGATAGCAATCCAAAGGCGCTTGCTGATACTTCTCTGTTCCAAATTCATAAAATCGGCCACAATAAGTCGAGCGGAACGCAAAGCGGTGTCGCCGGAGGTGATAGCTGCGCTGATGACACCCAAAATGGTAATAACAGCAATAACTGTCGGGAACCACGTGTTAGCGATATAACCCACCATAGCAGGTCCGCTTTTGGTCTGCAGCTCTGGATCAGAATGGTAAAAATATGCGGCAGCGGCAGCCCAAATCAAAGCGACGATGCCCTCGACAATCATGGCACCGTAGAAAATGTGACGGCCTTGGCGTTCATTCGTCATACAACGCGCCACAAGAGTCGATTGCGTGGCATGGAAGCCAGAAACCGCTCCACATGCAATGCTGATAAACATCATCGGGAAAAGCGGATTAGTGTCCGCATGAGGGTGACGATTCTGAAGGCCCTCCCAAATCTCCGGAATTTCAGGACGATAAATGGCGAATGCCACCAGGATGGCCACCGCCATACCCATCAACAGAAATCCAAAGATGGGATAGACACGGCCGATCACCTTGTCAATGGGCAACAATGTGGCTATCAGATAATAAGCCAATATGATTACTACCCAAACATAGACGCTCATATTGGGGGTGAACTGCGTTTGCAACAGTTGAGCTGGCGTGTTCACGAAAACCACACCAACCAAAATCATAAGTAACACCATGAAACCTCGCATGAACTGTTTGACCCCATTGCCCAAGTACTTACCATGGGTTTCGGGCAGCGAACAGCCGTTCTCACGCAGGGAAATCATGCCCGACATGTAGTCGTGAACCGCACCCCCGAAAATACAACCGAAAACAATCCAAAGGTAGGAGGCCGTACCGAACTGCGCACCCATGATGGCACCGCAAATCGGACCCACGCCTGCAATATTCAGAAACTGAATCAAAAAGAGCTTCCATGGTTTCATTGGCACATAATCAACACCATCAGCCATGGTTAGGGCCGGTGTCGGCCGTTTGTCATCAATTCCGAACACACGCTCCACAAGCTTACCGTAAAACAAGTAGCCTAAAATGAGCAATACTAATGAAATACAGAAAGTTATCATTTTTTTTCACGTTATGTCAGTCGTTTTTTTAACTCCTCCAATTCCCGGAAAAGGTCCGGCAGCTTGCGCATCATGGCCATCTCACGCCATCTATGTTGGGCATCACCAGCAGGCATTCCGAAGAGGGTTCTACCCTCCTCTTTCACGTCCTTGTCAATGGCCGACAATGCCAACAACACGGTGCCTTTGGCGATGTACAAGTCTTTGTTGACGGCAGCCTTTGCCCAAATCTTGCAGTCATCATCAATATAGGTGCAACCTGCCACACCACTCTGGGCACCTAAGAGTGTGCGCTTGCCGATATGTGTATCGTGACCTACCTGTACAAGGTTGTCGAAGATACAGCCATCATCAATATAGGTGGTGCCGGAAACGCCGCGATCGATGCAACAGTTGCAGCCAATTTCCACGTTGTTGCCGATGTATGTGTCGCCGCAGGAGGCCAGCTTCAACCATCCATCGGGACGCTTCTGGAAATAGCATGCATCAGCACCAATGGTGCTGTTGGAGTGAATCACCACGTTGTCACCAATCACCGTATCTGCATAAATGCTGACGTTAGAATGGATAATGCAGTTCTTACCGATACGCACGTTCTCGCCGATGAAAACCAACGGCTGGATGATTGTGCCCTCTCCAATGACAGCACTCGGATGAATGGGTGTGATTTGCGGTGTAAAGTGTGTAAAATGCTTCACGACAGCGATATAGTCGCGAAGCGGGTCGTCAGAAACGAGCAACACCTTACCTTCGGGGCACTCCACATCAGCACTGTTGATAAGGATGGCGGATGCTTCACTCTGCAAAATACGAAGATAATACTTCTCATGATCCACAAAGGTAAGATCACCTTTCTGGATAGAATGCAATTCATTGATTCCCGTCACCTTAAGGGTAGGATCACCCTTAACGGTAACGGGATGTCCAATCAGTTGTATCAGTTCGTCAATTGTCAGCGATTGCTGAAAAGTCATGCTGAATATTTATTCTTTAACGCGTTCAGAATATTTGTTGGTGCGAGTATCGACCTTGATTCTCTCGCCAACGTTGATGAAAAGGGGCACGTACACTTCTGCACCAGTCTCCACGACAGCGCGTTTGAGGGAGTTGGTAGCCGTGTCTCCCTTCACGCCGGGATCTGACTCGATAACCTCGAGATCAACGAACGGAGGCAGCTCGCACGTAAGCGGGGTGTCAGTATCCGTGTGGTACATGATTTCCACATCCTGACCTTCCTTCAGGAGTTCGGGGTTGTTGATGAGTTCCTTCTCGATGGGGAGTTGCTCGTAAGTCTCGGTGTGCATGAAGATATAAGTATTGTCGCCCTCCTTGTAAAGGAATTGGTAGGGGCGGCGTTCCACGCGGGCAAGATCAATCTTGATGCCAGCGTCGAATCTGAATTCCTGAACTCTACCGTTTTTGAGGTTCTTGAGTTTGGTGCGGACAAATGTGTTGCCCTTACCAGGTTTCACGTGCAGGAATTCCACAATTGACCAAATTTCGTTGTTGTGAACAATACAGAGGCCGTTCTTAAAATCAGCGGTTGTTGCCATACAATAATAATATTTTTAGTTAATAAAAATCGGCTGCAAAGATACGATTTTTTTGTTTATGGTTTAAGGTCTATGGCAGAGACTCTAAATTTTGCGTCTCTACCAATCCTCCTCCTCGGTAATCATCTCCAATTTCGAGGCAATTCGAAAATACCGGCGGAAAACTTCCGCACCCTCACGCAATTGGTCCGAGGTGCCGGATTGCTGACACAGTTCATCGCAAAACGTGAAAATCTTCTCGTTGGCAAGCACCACGCACTTCACGCGAGCGCGGGTGAGCGCGACGTTCAGGCGGTTCGGACTATAGAAAAACTCCAGACGGTCTTCCACTTCCGCAGGGTTGGAATTCGACATACTATATATAATGTAGTCTTTCTCCTGACCTTGCATCCGCTCCACTGTATCAATAAACAACTGGTTGACAATGTTTTCCGGTATTTCTTGTCGCTCTGATAACGCCCGCTTGATTTCGCGGATTTGAGCCCGGTAAGGACTCATAATGCCGATTTCGGTGACTGGAACGCTGTTGCGCAATAAGTCCGACACAATGTCAGCGGTGAGATTGGCCTCGTAAGGCGACCGACCGAGCGAATCGAACTCGTGATGCATCACCAACAACGCACTGGATTCATGCTTGAGGATTTGTGAAGCAGCTTCGCAATGAAAGGTTCTATACGTGACTTTCTTCTCACATGCCGAAGTCAACCGTCCCTCGTAAAAGAGCATATTTGGAACCTGTATCATGTTTTCATTCAAGCGATAAGACTGATTCAGCAGGGTAATATCTTGAGGATATAAGTCCACCAAAAGCTTGAAAATGCTGCAGTCGAAGAAGCGGTTGCCTGTGTTTTGCGGCACGATAGGGTCAAGTTGCTGGTGATCGCCCACGAAGAGGAGTCGCCGACCACGCATAATGGCTGGCAATGCGAGCGGTATGCTCATCTGAGCGGCCTCGTCCATGATGACGTAGTCGAAATGCCACCCTTCGAGCTTCTTGCTGGCAGGCGAACAGAGTGCGAACGGAGTGGCACCTACCACAAATCCCGTTTTTGAAAAATCAGCACTTTGCTGATACTCATAGAGTTTCAGCGATTTCTTTCGTGTGATATGCGGATTGTGCACGATTTCGTCCGCCTGATACCTCTCTCCTACCTTCACCACCCTGGTAGCATCCTGCATCTCCGCAGCGATGGCGTTCAAACAGTTGTTGATGGCCGTGTGCGTGGGCGCGGTCACGAAAACCTTCTTGCCCATTTTCATCAAGTAGGAGACGATTTTCGCGATGGTGAATGTTTTGCCCGTGCCAGGAGGGCCTTGGATGAGATGGAAATAACTGCAAACAAAGGATTTACGTATCGCTTCGTTCTGCGAAGGGTTTCCACACGAAGGCGACGGCGATTCGTTATATTGGTTGGGGAATTGACCTGTCAAGAAACGTTCGAGATGGTCGCTGTAGTCAGGATTGCCATAAAGGTTCTCCCACGATGATCGAAGTAACTTTTGGGTGATATTGGTGTTCACTGCGTTGATTTCCCAGCCATCACGATGGAAATCGCTCGTATCCAACACATTGCGCTGGTACTCAAAACTATTGGTCCGAAGCACGAAATCATTCACTCCATCCTGTTCAATCTCCATCAGGAAGCTGAGCGGTCCGTGACTGAGCCGCACTTGGGTCCCTTCGCGGAACTTCGAGATATTGTACTCGCAACATACGCGCACGCGGTTAACGTAACGCTTCGGCGGCACCGGATTGGGCAACCATCGTGTAGGCGACCCATCGAAAAACTCGAACTCTACATGCAGGTTGGTCATGGTGTACCCGCGATTCACCCTTTCCTGCAACGGTCTGCTCATGAGTTCGTTATACTCTTGGTCTTGTCGCTGCTGCTGTATGTCGATGGCGTCTGAAAGTCTTTCGAGAAAATTTGTCATAATGGTAAGTGTTTGGAGTTAATGTCTTAAGTCAAAGCAATCAGCGCAACGATCATTTCACGAACTTCCTGAATGCGATATTCCGACAACTTTATCGTGTAATATCTGTCGTACTCCGGATGCAACACGCAAAGAATCATGGAGGAGACTTTCATGCCGTATTCGTTTTCAAGGATATATTTGTAGAAGCTCTGCTGAAGTTCATAATGGTAGTAGCTGGAATTGTCGAGATGCGACAAAATGGAGATGCCGCAACCGATGCCGTACTTTTTGGGGTATCCATCGATGATGAGGTGCTTGCTGCGCTTCCAATCGACCATCACGAAAGAGCCGTCTGGCTTGCGGAAGAGCGCATCCACAGTACCCGCGATGCCGTACTGTGGCAACGTGACTATCTTCTCCGCATCGAAGAACTCCAAACCACGCTTTTGCACCTGCTCCTCATGGAATTTCAGGAACATCTGGAACTCTTTAAAGTCCTCACGATGGGGTTTTCCTTTCAGGAAATATTCAATCTGCTGATGCATCTCAGTGCCACGCTCGGAAGGTTCGAGCATCTTGCGTATCACCTCCTCTCGACTCTTCCCCGAATCCGCCATATATCGTTGAATGTAAGCCTCTTCGTCAAAATAGGGAAAGAACTTCTCGATGAGCGTGGTCACGGAAGTGTAGTCGGCAGTACCGGTAGTATTGCGTTTGTCGGCGTAGGTATGAGTCGCTTCGTCGAAGATGATTTCAGGATGGTGCAAATCGGAATGGGCTGACCTGTTCTCCTGAATCATCTGTCGCAACTCCTGCAGATGTTCTGGCGGTCCAAACGTCTGGACACCCAAGTACTTTTCCCTCAAAAGGTTGCGTTCCATTTCCACCGCTTCCTTGAAGGTCCATCGTTTTTCGAATGTCACGTTCGTTGTAATTTCCAAAGCATCGCCTCTTAACTTTCTGACCACCGTCCGAACAAATTCCAGACATGCTTCCGGCTCTTTCCGTACTTGCTGCTCGGTGAAACGCACTACAGTCCAGCCGCAACGGTTGAAATAGCCGTCGCGCAACGAATCCTTACCTTCGAGGCAATGCAACGGAACACGGTACCACCCGTGATACGGTGCATCAATCTCCACATCCACGAACCATTTCCCAGTTTCGTCCGTCAACACCATCGCCATCCTGTATGGTACTGCCCGACATGGCACAGCCAAATGGCAATTCGGGTATATTTTCACTCCTAAATCACCATCATTCAAGATTTTCCAAAAAAAATCATCGGAATAGCCACGAATGCTGGGCGCTCCAAATTGCGGCGAAATGAGTTCCGCATCATCCTCTGGCCAAAATACGATTGGGTAAAAATTGTCGTCTGTTAATTTTGTTTTCATTGTTTGTTCTATTTCACGCTCACTTAATTATCCATTATACATTAATCATTTTCCTCTTTCACACAATAACCTACGCCTTTTGCCTTGGGTATGTCAGGCCTTACGACTCCTTTAAGGAAGAGTATTTATTTTTCTTCGAATTTTTCCAGTTTGATACCGAAGCTTTCAATTCCCTCTACCACGTCGGTACGCATACCTTGCGTGACAGTGAAAACGTACTCTCCATTGTAAGGGAATCGCACTTTCGGCTGGAACAGGAATTTGTTGTCTTTAAGCCTACCATTGCCCTTGCCCGTCCAATTGCCGAACTTGTCGCAAAGGATGAAGCCTAAGGTATCCTGTTCGGTGTGACCGTCCGGGTACCTCGTCTTCATGAAAACGTATAAGTTTTGCGTTTCGAAGTCGGTGGTGTTTCGCAGCAGGATATACATATTATAATACTGCATGGAATCTTCGATGGTCATCTTATAATACAGCGGCTTGTCCACCGCCCATTTCTCATCGGGCAACTGTTTCACCTCTGCATAATAGGTTTTGAAATTACAACCTGCGAATAACAGCAGCGCAAAAAAACTGATTATCAAATATATCCGTTTCATATCGGTTAGGAGTCTGCAATATGTTTGAGTTCTTCAGCACTCACATTGTTGTTCTCCTCCATCTTCTTCTGGTTGACGACGGCAAAACTTTCAAGATTCTCAGGCATTTTGCCTTGTTCGTTCATCTTGATGATGTATTTGACTTTCTCCAACGGGATGGAAAAGATGGTAGAGGGGTCGTTATCGTAGGAATACCAAACGATTTTCTTGAAAATATCGATTTTGTTGTAGATCCCTTTGCCTTTTTGGGTTTTTAGTACCACATTCGATGCGGGGAATTCCTTGAGTTCGCGCTGATAGGTTTCCTGCTCAAAGTTGAGACAGCATTTGAGTTTGCCGCACATGCCAGCTAATTTCTGCGGGTTGAGGGAGAGTTGCTGGGTACGAGCCGTGTTGGTTGACACAGACTGGAAATTGGTGAGCCACTGCGAGCAACAGAGTTCGCGACCACAGGAACCGATGCCACCCAAGCGGGCCGCTTCCTGACGCACACCGATTTGACGCATTTCTATACGGATGTGGAACTGTTCAGCCAAAATCTTAATCAGCTCACGGAAATCGACACGTTCTTCAGCAGAATAGTAGAAGATGGCTTTTGTTCCATCTCCTTGATACTCAACATCATTGACCTTCATTTTCAGATCAAGGTCCCAAGCCGTGTAACGCGAGGAGAGCATCGTTGCATACTCCTTGTCAACGGTGGCGATCCATTCTTCAATGTCAGCATATCGCGCATGACGATACAACTTCTTCACCACGTCTTCGGGCTTCACACGTTTGGCCTGCATCTGCCGTTGAACTTGCAAACCCAACATGGAAACGATGCCGATATCGTGACCAGGGTTGGCCTCCACGGCCACGATGTCGCCCACTCGGAAAGTAACATTAGGCGGCAGGAGGAAGAAATCTTTGTGACTGTTCTTGAAACGTACCTCAGCGATGGGAAATTCCAGATGTTCGAGACTGATATCCAAATTGTCCATCCAATTGTATGACGGCAACTTACAAGAACTATACTGATATTGTTCGCAGTGCGCTCGTTCTGGATTGGGTGTATTTTTCAATCCACGGGTGTGGAAAATGTTACTGGAGATTTTGGCGGCCTCATAGGATACACCCGTACGGATATCCATGTTCAAGTAGGGTTCCCAATCTTCACCGGCAGGCACATTGCTTTCGAGATCCTGTTTATCTACCGGGGCGGTCTTTCGGCGCATCATGCGGGTAGCTTCCTCCAACTCTTCGGCCGTCATCGTATCGAAATACTCACGATCCTCCTCCGAATCGTCATCCGAACGCACCAATTCCGGATCTTTGAGCAATCGCTCTCCACTCACCTTTTTGCGGTCTTGGCGGCGTTGATTGTCCTTTCTTTTGTTGTCTCTCACGCCATTCTGACCCTTCTGAGCCTCTTTTTCGGCCTTTTTCACCTGATCTTTATCTGATGTCACCGTGTCATTATCTTTTTTGCCAGCGTTATCTTCAACTGGTTTATTCTCAGATGTTTTTATATTCTGGTTTGTTTCTGCCTGAGGTTCAGAGCCGTCTCTTCTTCGATTATTTCTTCTTCTATTATTGTCGTTTCTCATCTCAAAGTAATTAAGCGGCAAAGATACAAAAAAAATGTAGAGACGCGCCATGACACGTCTCTACAAAATTATACACGTAACTAAATACCTATTTCGTGTTCTTGATAGCGGCTTGTGCTGCTGCCAAACGTGCGACGGGCACGCGGAACGGAGAGCAGGAGACGTATGTCATACCTGTCTTGAAGAAGAATTCCACAGATGCGGGATCACCACCATGTTCACCGCAAACACCGCACTTGAGGTTGTTGCGAGTTCCACGGCCACGTTCCACACCGAGCTTCACTAATTGACCGACACCTTCTTGATCAAGGGTGTTGAACGGATCGGCGGAGATGATTTTCTCCTCGATGTATGTGTGAACGATTGCGTTCACATCGTCGCGGGAGAAGCCGAAAGTCATCTGAGTGAGATCGTTGGTACCGAAGCTGAAGAATTCAGCCACGCTGGCAATCTGGTCAGCGACTAACGTAGCGCGAGGAATCTCGATCATCGTACCGTACATATAGTTGATTTTCACGCCGAACTTAGCTTCCACTTCGGCTTTCACGCGGTTGGCGATAGACTTCTGGTGTTCAAGCTCCTTCACGTTGATGGTGAGCGGAACCATGATCTCCAAATGGGGGTCGAAGCCTTCGGTCATCAATTCAGCAGTAGCCTGGAAGAGGGCGCGGAACTGAGTCTCAGTGATCTCGGGATATACGATACCCAGACGCACACCACGCAGACCCATCATCGGGTTCACCTCATTGAGAGCGTCGATGCGCTTCTTGATCTCCTCGAAGCTGATGCCACGCTCCTGGGCGAGGGCCTTCTGTTTATCTTCGGTATGCGGCACGAACTCATGCAACGGCGGGTCCATCAAGCGGAAGGTCAGGGGTTTGCCATCCATAACCTTCAACGTACCCTTGGCAGCGTTCTTGATGTAAGGTTCCAACTCATTGAGAGCAGCCACACGCTCCTCAGTGGTGTTGGCGAGGATCATATTGCGCAACTTGGCGAGAGGTTCTTCGCTGTTCTTGCCGTAGAACATGTGCTCTATACGGAACAGACCGATACCCTCGGCGCCGAAATTAACGGCGTTCTGAGCATCTTCGGGGTTGTCAGCATTGGTACGGACCCCCATCGTGCGGTATTTGTCAACCAGTGCCATAAATTGCTGGAAGAGCGGGTTTTCAGTAGCATTGATCATGCCCACAGGATCAGAATAGACCCAGCCCTTGGAACCATTTAAGCTGATGGTGTCACCTTCTTTGAACTGTTGGTCGCCAATCTTCACAGTGCCGTTTTCGAGATCAATCTTCACGGCGTCGCAACCCACGATGCAACACTTACCCCAACCACGAGCCACGAGAGCAGCGTGGGAAGTCATACCGCCACGAGCGGTCAGAATACCGTCGGCGGCACGCATACCTTCAACGTCTTCGGGGTTGGTTTCCTCACGGACCAAAATATTGGCCTCTTTAGCGGCACGATATTCCTTGGCTTTCTCGCTGGTGAGGGCGATTTTACCCACAGCACCGCCAGGACCTGCAGGCAGACCCTTTGCGATGACGGTGTGCTTTTTCTCGTCAGCAGCATCGAGGATCGGGTGGAGCAGCTCGTCGAGTTGCTCGGGAGTGAGGCGCATCACGACTTCCTTCTCATCGATGAGGCCTTCTTTCAACATGTCAAGAGCCATAGTCAGAGCGGCAACGCCAGTACGTTTACCGACACGGCACTGCAACATATAGAGCTTGCCGTCTTGGATGGTGAACTCGACATCGAGCATGTCGTGATAGTTCTCTTCAAGGATGCGGCGCACCTCGCAGAGTTCCTTATAAGTTTCGGGCATCAGCTCCTGCATGGAGTGCATGTGCTTGTTCTGCTCGTTCTTGGTATCATCGTTCAATGGGTTGGGGGTACGAATACCTGCCACCACGTCTTCGCCTTGGGCGTTGACCAACCATTCGCCATAGAACTGGTTGTCACCGGTGGCGGGGTTACGGGTGAATGCCACGCCGGTAGCGGAACCTTCGCCCATGTTGCCGAACACCATGGTCTGCACGTTGACGGCAGTACCCCAGTCGTCCGGAATACCTTCGATACGGCGGTAGGAGATAGCCTTCTTACCGTTCCAGCTCTTGAACACGGCCTTGATACCGCCTTCGAGTTGAGCCTCTGCGTCATCCGGGAACTCGGTACCGAGCACCTCTTTGATGCGAACCTTGAAGTCCTCAGCGAGTTGTTTCAGCTCTTCGGCCTTCAGTTCGGTATCAGATTTATAACCCATTTTCTCTTTGAAAGCGTCAAGCATATCGTCGAGTTGCTTGCGGATGCTCTTGCCGTCGGCGGGTTCGATACCCTCAGCTTTCTCCATGACGACATCGGCGTACATCATGATGAGACGACGGTAGCTGTCATATACGAAACGGGGGTTGTTGGTCTTCTTGATAAGGCCAGGGATAGTCTTGGAGCAAAGACCGATATTCAGAACGGTGTCCATCATGCCAGGCATGGACTTGCGGGCGCCGGAACGGCAGCTGACGAGCAGCGGGTTCTCGGGGTCACCATATTTCATACCCATGATGTTCTCCATGTTCTTCATGCCTGCGTGGACCTCGTCCATCAAGCCGGCAGGAAGCTGGCAATTATTCTGATAGTAGGCTGTACAGCACTCGGTGGTGATGGTCAGACCAGCCGGGACGGGGAGTTTCAACAGGCACATTTCGGCCAGATTGGCACCCTTACCGCCCAAAAGATTCTTCATGTCCGCCTTACCTTCGGCCGTTTTTCCGCCAAAAGTATAGACATACTTCACATTGTTATTCGTCATTTTCAACTAGTTTTGATAAAAAAATACTCTCTATAAATCGGCCGCGAAAATACAAAAAATATGGGAATAATCCAACGGGAATTTCATTTTTTCGTGCGGGATAATCTCACAAAAATATCAGTTTTCCCGATGGGTTAGGGCATTCTTCGTTTTATTATTTTATCACCTGTCACACATCAACATTCTTAATTTCCTCGGTACAATTCTAACAACTGCACCTGGTAGAAATACTCACATCGAGCCTGTGCCAGGTTGGAGACAGCCTGCAGGTAGTTGTTCTTCGCTTCGTTAAACTCGGTACTGGTGCGCTTTCCTGCTTCGTACAAGGCTTCCGACAGCTCGAAGTTCTCGCGGGCACTTGCCTCGGCCACACCGCTGCTCAACCATTTCTCTCTGGCAGCCACCGCGTTGTAGTAGGCTTGCTGGATCTCCTTGTAGAGTGCCTTACGGACATTCTCCGACTGCAATTGCTGACTTTCCAACAGCAACTTGGCCTTTCGGACATTATTGCGCGTCTCCAACCTGTTGAAAATCGGGACATTGAGAGTAATTCCCACATACGGGCTGAAGTTGTCGCCGAGCTGGGATGCGAACCCCTTCGAGGTGTGGCCCAACAGCGCATAATAGTCGGTGATAACACCTCCGTTCATCGAGAGCGTCGGCCACCAGCCAGCCTTTGCCAACTTGATGTTGGTCTCGGCTGCCTCCGTACGCATTTCCTCGGCTTTCACTGCCGGACGCACCACCACAGCCTGCGCGAATATCTGTTCCGGATCCGACAAAATGTCGGTCACTAACACCGACTCATCTGGCGCTACCACCACAAAACCTTCCGGCGAGGGAAGTTCCAACAGCTGGGTCATATCCAAAATAGCGATTCTCAGATTGTTACGTGCCTGTGTAAGAGTCAATCGGCTCTGCGCCAAAGTCGATTTCCGCGAGGAAATCTCCGCCGGACCAATCTTACCCGCATCCCTCAAAGCGGTTAAACGCTCCACCTGCGTGGAATCGATAACAATTTGCAATTCAGCAACTTTGCATAGTTCAATATTGTACAGAATCAACATGTAAGCCTGCGTCACCGCGATGCGGATGTCCTCCTTGGCTTTGTCGCAGTCGGCATTCGCTGCCTCCAAGTTGAGTTTCCCCATCGTGATATTGTTCTTGACCCGGAAACCGGTGAACAGGTTCATGCTTCCACCGACCCCGAATGAGGTGTTGGCAGTGTTGGAGCTGACATAAGTGTTGTCTTCCGATAGACCCCTGCCGAAGGAAAAGTTCTGCGATGCACTGGCCTGAAACGCCGGCCAGACGCTATTTTTCGCGGTGTTCAACTCCACCTCCCGTTGTGCTACGGCGTTCTCGCTCTGCTTCACCGTAAGGTTATGATTTAGCGCATATTGCACACAAGATTCAAGAGACCAGGGAGTGGAGTTGGCGTGTTGCCCATTTGCAATGCAAATACACATCATCATGCTAAACAAAAATGCGGTTGTTTTCATTATCTTATTCATAATTGTCATTTATCATAATCATATCATACGTCACACATTCCAAACTCCAAATCATGCATTCCATTCCAGGGTGCGGTGCTCGTCCCTCACGACTCACCCCTGGCTACCGAGCTTTTGCCCCTAAAGGGGCTGCTTTTAAGGAATATGTTTATCATAATATTGGGGCTTTTCGTTTTAACTACTAACTGCTCACTACAAACTGCTCACCACTTTCGTGCCACGCACTTTCTCTCCCTCTTTCAACCCACTGGTTACCACGATGTTGATACCATCACTAAGTCCGGTGGTGATGGGTTTGCGGTCGTAGGTGCCGGTAGCGTTTTTCACATAGACGAAAGTAGAGTCTCCGGAGAATTCGAGAGCACTCTCGGGAATGGCGAGGACGTGCTCCGCATTCTCCAAGACGAGTTCGGCGTTCGCGCTGTAGCCAGAGCGTATCTTATTGTCCTCTTGAGGTTTGACGGCGGCGCGGATCTCGAATTGATTGGCACCGTTGTTCTGCACGGCCTTTGGGGAAATGTACTCCAACACCGCATCGAATGTGTAGTTCTGCAGAGCCCCGATGGTAATAGTCATCGGCATTCCTTCGCGCAACGTGCCGACCTCCGTCTCATCAACGTTGCCCTTGAAAATCAGGTCGTTCATGTCGGCGACGGTGGCCACGGTAGTGCCGTCGTTCAACGTGTTGGCCTGGATGACGGAATTGCCGACCTTCACGGGCACGTCGAGAATCAAACCTGAAATGGTAGAACGAATGAGTGTGGAACTGGACGTTGCATTGGCGGAGGAAACACCGTCACGGATGATCTCCAGTGCATCCTGCGCCGCCGACTTCTCCTCGCGTGCCTGGTTCAGGGCTTGCATCGTCTGCTCGTACTCCTGCTTGCTGACCAGGTTTCGTTCATAAAGCGTTTTCTCGCGCTCATAGTTGGTCAAAGCCTGCGCGTAGTTGATTTCCGCCAAGCGCACACGACTCTGTGCAGCACTCAACGAGTTCATGTCGGGGATCACCTTCAGTTTGGCGATGACCTCGTTCTCTTTCACCTCCTGACCTGCCTCTTTGTATAGTTCCGCAATGATGCCATTGATTTGCGGCTTTACCGCCACCTCGTTGCGGGGTCCGATTTGCCCGGTAATCAACGTCTTCCGACTGATATCCATGTACGCGACCTCGTACTCGTTGAAGACCTCCTTTTCGGGTCTCGACTTTTTGAAAAGGAACACGAAGGTTCCAATGAAGATCATGGCAATTAATCCAAAAATCAAATACTTAATACCTTTTTTCATATCAATGTTTATTATCTCATTCGTCTTTTATCCATCATTCTGCTACCGAGCTCTTGCCCTTCCGGGGCTGCTCAAGGAAGCAGTTTTGATACCCCCCTGCCCTATGGGCATCCCCCCCTAAAGGGGGGAATGGTGCTTCGACCGTATCTTTTGTCATTCTTAATTCTTAATTCTTAATTCTACATTCACTCGTCCCTCATCGCATCCACGGGTTTGATGTGCATGGCTCGGTAGGCGGGGGCGATGCCGGCGAGGAGACCGAGGAACATCAGCAAGAGCAGGGCTGCGACGGCCGTGCCGAACTGAATCTGGAAAACGGCCTGATGCTTGGTAATGACCTCAAAGAGGTTGAGCAGCAGCACCGAGAAAACGACACCAGACATGCCCGCGACAGTGGTAAGGACGATGCCCTCGAGGATGATCTGCGAGAGGATGTCGCGCGGGGTCGCCCCGATGGCCCGGCGAATGCCGATCTCCACGGTCCGCTCACGCACCACCACCAACATGATATTGCTCACCCCGATGGCTCCCGCCAACAAGGTGCCGATACCCACCAGCCAGATTAGAAAGTTGATGCCTCGGAAGAGGTTGTCAATGATGCTGAACATCACTTCCATGTTGAGCAACGTCATGGCCTCCTTGTCATCGGGGGCGATATAGTGCTGACGGGCAATCACTTGTCGTATTCTTCCCTCCAACTCGTCCATATTGACCCCCGCACCTCCCACAATACAGATCACACCCACCCTATCGCCGCTGTTCATGATATCGCTCATCACAGTGAAGGGTACGGTGATTTCATCTTCGCTGTTGCCCCAGAGGTTGATGTTTGAAGTACATATATCCACACCAATAACCTGGTAATAGATTCCTCCCACACAGATGTACCGTCCGCAAGGATCGTCGCCATTTGGGAACAGAGTCTTCCAAACGCGCTCACCGATAACACAGACTTTCCGCTTGTGCGCCACATCGACTTGGTTCAGGTAACGCCCGAATTTCAGGGTGGGCGCTTGCACTTTGACGTAGTCGGCCTCCACCCCTTTGACGGAGCAGCTGGCGGTGTGCTCGTCACGGGTGGCACTACGCCCCCACTCGGGCAGCAACGGAGTGACGACTTCCAGTTCGGGCACCATCGTTTTCAGCCGTTCAATGTCTTTGTATCGCAGGTTCCATTGCCGCCCTTCCTTGAAACCCTTGTAGGGTTTGGTGGTCTCATTCGCAGCAACAATGACCGAGTTCGTGGCGAACCCTTCAAAGTTCTTCTCTAACAGCTGTTTCAGACCGTGACCGCCACCTATGAGGAACAACAGCATGAACAGCCCCCAGAAGATGCCAAAGCCCGTGAGGAAGCTGCGCCGCTTGTTCCGCATCAGCGCGTCGAGGATTTCCCGGTATGTGTCGGTATCTAATCTCATTTCATAGTGAACAGTGATTGGTGATCAGTGATTAAGTCCAAAGTCCTACGTCTCATTAAGGGCTTCGATCGGGCGAATCCTTGCGGCTTTCATCGCGGGGGAGATGCCTGCGAGGGTGCCTGCGATGACTAACAGGATGGTGACGCCGACGGAGATGCCGAGGCCGACAGTCGGGTTGACGAACAGTTGGACGGTTTCGCCGAAGAACTCCACTGACGACTGTCCCACGGTCATCTTCATCACTTCGCAGGCCACCATGCCGAGGAACATCCCGATGTAGCCGAAAAGTGCCGTGATGGAGACGCTCTCCGCCAAGATCAGCTTCATGATCTCCCACGGCGACGCACCGATGGCCTTGCGGATTCCGAACTCGCGGGTGCGCTCCTTGACGGTGATCAGCATGATGTTGGAAACACCCACGATACCACCCACCAACGTGAAGATGCCCAAAATCCACAACGCTCTGCGGATGAAATGCGTCCCCTTGTCCATTTGCATGTTCTGCGTGAAACGGTTCCATATCCAGATCGAACTTTCATCATCCGGCGCCGCTTTGTGCGCCCGGTTAAGGGCGGCACGGTAAGTCTTCTCAAACTGCTCATTTTCCTCCCTGGTCGTTAATCCGTGGAAGGAGAAATTGATCTGTCCGACCATGTTTCGCTTGTTATGAAGCGTCTGAATTGTGGAAATTGGAACGTAATCCTCCACGCGTTGCGCGGAGCGGTCAGTCTTATACACTCCTACCACTAACCAGGTAATGCCGCCGCCCGTCACCGTTTTGCCTAAAAGCGAGGCGTAATCCTCTCCACCGTTCAACAACTCTCGAGCATGTGCAGCCGCCAATACGATGGTCTTTCGTTGCATCGTTATGTCATTCCGATTGATAAAACGTCCAAATAGAAGTTCTATCTTGTTCATATCCAACAAATCAGGATTACAAGCGCAGAGGTAGGTGGAAAGATGTTGACTCTTGAAAACCAGTGTGTAAGGACCATTATATAAGACAGGGGAAACTTTGTCCACGTAATCAGCGAACAGGGCACTTTGGGTGATGGTGATGTCTCGGTCGTTCAATTCAATGCCCCGCCCGACTTGGTAGCCGTTGGCGGGTTTGCTGGTGACACCGCCATAAACCGCCATCGTGTTGGTGGCAAAGCGGTCGCCTTGGTTCATGAAGGCATTCATGAGCCCGTTGCCTGCACCGAGCAGCACGATAAGCATGAAGATGCCCCACGCCACCGCGAATCCCGTGAGGGCGGTGCGCAGCTTATTGCGCTTGATGGACTCCCATATTTCCTCGAACAAGTCCTTCATGGCTTATTTCATAATGGTGGCAGTGCCAAAAACAGATGCTTTATGCTGTTCATTCATAGTCGTTTCGCCGATAACACCATCCTTGATGTGGATGATTTTGTCGGTGCAGTTGGCCACACCGCTCTCGTGGGTCACCACGATGATGGTGACCTTCTCGGTGCGGTTGAGCTCTGTGAGCAAGTTCATCACCTCTACGGAAGTCTTAGAGTCGAGAGCACCAGTGGGTTCGTCGGCAAGCAGAATGCGCGGCTGCGTGATGAGCGCCCGCGCAATCGCCACCCGCTGTTTCTGTCCTCCAGAAAGCTCGTTCGGGTAATGAGTGGCCCAATCGGCCAAGCCGAAATGTTCCAAAAAATGCATGGCTAACTCGTTGCGCTTTTTGCGGCTCACCCCTTGGTAGTACAACGGCAACTCCACATTCTCCACCGCAGTCTTGAAATTGATTAAATTGAATGACTGGAACACAAAGCCGATCAGACAGTTACGATAGTGCGCAGCCTCTGTCTCACTCAGATTCTTAATAAGTTTGCCGTCTAACCAATACTCTCCCTCGTCGTAATTGTCCAAGATGCCGAGGATGTTCAACAGCGTCGATTTTCCCGATCCAGACGCACCCATAATGGAGACGAACTCGCCCTGATCAATCCCAAGATCAATACCTTTCAACACATGCAACGGCTGACCGTTGTCATAGGTTTTGTGGATGCCGCGTAATTCTATTAACATAGTATCATTCTTTTCGGTCCCATACTGCACGACTCCGTCGCTTGTATGGGGATTATTTGCGTTTCGTGTGTGTTGCCTCTTCGTTTTGTTTGCCCCACACTGCGCTGCTCTTGTGTGGGGTTATTTGCGCTTCGCGCGTCTTGCCTCTTCGAGGCTGCTTAAGGAACAATTTTAAATACTATCAACCAACGTGCTATCGGTTCTTTTATTGCTTTCAATTCGAACATTTACCCCTTTTTTTGGACTGGTTTTGATGGAGATGTTATAGGTACTTTCTTCATCACGTAGTTCATCAAGAACAGGATCTATAATGCGGTCAAGGTCGTTCGTGTTGTAGTACTCATCGTGGATCGTATAGTCATAATCATCGCCGTCAAACCAACGTTCGACTTTGTTGCCAGTGCGTTCGAGACGCTTTTCAATATCGGGAGACTTGCCCATCTCTATACCGAAACCTATGATACCGAAAAGGCTGAGCAACCAAACAGCAAGAAGCGTCCAGCCAACCCATTTGCGTTTGCGTTCGCCACTGGCAGCACGCACACACAACACAGCGATACCGATGACGGGGCAAAGCAGGAACAATGCGCAACTGCCTAACAATCCCATATCTACGGCATTGCCGAAAGTTCCGGGAGTGTGCAACAGAAAGGTGGCAAACATGGCGATAAAGACACCCAATACAGCCAAAGCAAGACCACCACCTATGATAATACCTGCTACTATCAAGCAGATTTTCAGTATATTACCAAACGCACTGGAACCGGCATTTCTTTCCACAGGTTCTTGATGAAAGTTGTTGATATTTTCCAAGGTAGGCTCAACTCCTTGCATTTCAAGAAATTGCGCTTTGGTTTTCGCCTCCGGCATGGCAATGAGCAGAATCAGGTAGATGAGGATGCCCCAACCTAAGCTGGCTATGGTGAGAATCACGAACAAGATACGAACTATGACAGGGTCTATGTCGAAGTAGGCTGCTACGCCGCTCGCCACTCCACTTACCATGCGATCGTTGCTGTTGCGATAGAGTTTCCTTGCACGGAACGATTTTTTCTTCCCCGTGGTCGGTTCCTGAGAATACGTCTTGGTGTCTGAGGAAGCCCCTTGGGGCTCGTCCACGCCTTCATCATCGAACTGTTCGGGACGACCGATCACCTCGATCACCTCCTCTACATCATTGATTTCCACCACATCGCGATTTTGCAACTTGAAATTCAACAATTCCGCCATGCGGACCTCAATATCGCGCATAATCTCTGTGCGTTCCTCAGCCGGAAAACGCTTTTCCAAATCGGAGAGATATTGACTCAACCGATCACATGCATCGTCATCGATGTTGAACACGATGCCACCTAAATTGATTGTTACGGTTTTTTTCATATTTTTTGATTTTTTATTCGTTTTTACATCCTTGATGCTCCCCCTTGCAGGCTACCGAGCTTTATCCCCTTCGAGGCTGCTCAAGGAAGATGTTTTATATATCTGTTTACGTTCACTATTCATCACTATTCATCGCTATTCATCGCTATTCATCGCTTCAAATGCTCCACCGCCTCCCTCAATTCCTCCCAGCCAGTCTCAAGTTCGGCGAGGAAGGCCTGGCCTGATTCAGTGAGCTCATAGTATTTGCGGGGCGGACCAGAAGCCGACTCCTGCCATTTGTAGCTTAGGATGCCGTTATTCTTCAGGCGAGAGAGTAGCGGGTAAAGGGTGCCCTCAACCACAATCATCCGAGCCTCCTTCAGCTCATTGATAATATCAGACACGTATGCGGGTTTCCTGTTGATAATCAACAATATGCAATATTCAAGATACCCTTTGCGCATCTGTGATTTTACATTTTCGACTTTGATATCCATTTTTTTTATAATTACAAATTTGCGGCAAAAATACAAAATATTTCAATACCTTGTATTGCAAAGTACTATTATTTTTAAAATTTTATTGAGGGTTGCACAATTTTAAAATTTGTGTACATTTGCCGGTGCATTTATATAATAGGATTTAAATAAATAAAGATGAAAAAAACAATACTTTTATCTAGTCTTCTTATAGCTTTTATCATACTGTTAACCAGCAATATAGCAGCACAAAGCAGCAACAAAAAAGGGAAAATTCCTTTGTACAAGACCATCAACCCGTCCTCTTTTTTCACGATAAATGCTGAATATTTAGGCGGCTATCGTCCTGATCAGACTTTCAATCCGCAGACACCGGCGTTCGGCTTCAAGGCAGGCACGATGCGCAATGTGGGATGGTTCTTGAGCGCGATGACGAACTTCCAGTTTAAAGGGACCTTCACGACCTGCGAAACGAGTGAGGTTCTGGAGGGAAACACCAGCACCTCCTATTTTGAAGTGTTAGGCGGTATCACGTTGCGTTACTGGAAGCCGCTGTCGTTTCATCTTGGGCTCGGTTACAGCTACCGCTCTTTCAACAACGAAACTATTTATGGTCAATGGGCGCATGTCGCCAATCATACCGCCCAAGGTCCCGCCACCACCATCGGCTTCATGCTGCACCTTGGTGGATTTGTCGTATCTGCCGAAGTATTAGGCTCATACAATCTCCAAGGATTCAACACCTCCAATTACACTGTCGATAAAACGCGACTCTCATTTGGTGCAAAAGCGGGTTTGGGCGTTTGTATTCCCTATAACAACCGCAATTTGATGACCGACCAAGCCACTACGCCCCCTGTAAGACCGACTGAACCAATATACTATAATCCTCCGGCTGCAAAAGCAGAAGTTGTAGAAAAGGTCGCGACACCTGCACCAACACCAGCTCCTCAACCCACTCCAGAACCTGCCGTCAAAAATGATGTTCTGACTGTAGTCACCCTGCCGGTTACCCAACTGAATCAGGGCGGCAGTGTCACCATCTGCGGAGAGGTGGCGATCGAAGGTGAGGAGCCTGTTTTAGAGCGCGGAATCTGCTGGGGCACAACCTATTATCCATCCGTCACTGGTTCACACACCTCCGACGGTAGTGGCAAGGGCTACTTCACCACCGTCATCAGCGACCTTCAACCCGGGACCATCTATTACTTCCGAGCATACGCCGGCACCCAATCTGGCATCCGCTACGGCAACACCGTCTCCGTTTCGATCCCCGACGCTCCCAAAGCTCCCGTTGCACCGACTCAACCGAAATTAGGCTCGACCCAGCCAGCCATACCTCAAACACCAGAAATGCCCACACCACCTGCTACACCTCTAACACCCATGGTTCCGCAACAATCAACTTCTCAACAACAAGCCATTCCGCAGCCACCAGCAGCTCCGCAACAACAAGCCATTCCCCAACAACAAGCCATTCCGCAGCCACCAGCAACTCCCCAACAACAAGCAATTCCCCAACAACAAACGGCACCGCAAGACTCAACTGCAACGCATCAAACAACAATGCCGCAAGAGGAAACTCCTTTGCAACCTACTGATAAAGAAGAAAATCCTAATACTACAAATGATTAATTGACGAGATCTTTGATGGTCTTGCCAACGTTGATCAAGTGGTCGGCGACACGTTCGGAATTTTGGGCCAACGAGAGATATTCGGAGCCGACGGCCGGGCTACAGGAGCCTTCCGTCAGGCGCTGAATATGGTTGCGCTCCATCTCTACAGTCAGGTCATCTATCTGTTCCTCGATGACATTCGCGCGTTTGAGTGCTTCTAAATCCTTACTGTGGTATGCCTTTCTCACTTCAGCATACAAATTATTGACATAAGACTCCATTTGGAGAATCTCCTTCACTGCATCTTTGGAGAAGGAAGCATCTTGTTCGCGCAACGAGTCGGCGTATTCGACAATATTCTCCGCATAGTCGCCCACGCGCTCAAGGTCACTAACCGTACGAATAGTGGAGCTAATATAACGTTGGTCGTAGTTGCTCAAATTACTTTCAGACAACAACACTGCATACTTCAAAAGTTCCTGGTTCAAGAAGTTAAGACGCAATTCGGTCTGCCGGAACTCTTCGATTTCGGAGTAGTCCATTTTGGTAATCACCTTGACAGCACGACGGAAATTGGTGATGGCTAGCTCCGCCATATTTTCGATTTCAGTTTTCAGCTGACGTGCGGCAACGGCCGGCGTACTCAACATTGAAGGGTCGAGGTATTGCAGACGCGGTCCTGTATCCTTCTCCTCTTTCTCCGGAATCATGCGGCAGGCAACATTCACCAGTCCTTTTGTCATAGGGAGAGCGACAAACATTGTGCAGACATTGAAGAAGGTATGGAACATGGCGAGTTGAAGTTGTGGGGCGTTTGGGAACCATCTCACGAACAATGTTCCGAAGCTCCATGCGCCACCCGAAGAGATTCGTAGTATCAGAGCTAACATCATAAAGAGAACGACACCCATCACATTGAATATCAAATGGATAAGCGCTGTTCGTTTCGCATTTACACCGCTGGTCATACCGGCTATCAATGCCACCACGCAGGAACCGATGTTGGAACCCATCGTAAGATAGATGCCTTGGTCGAGATTCACCAACCCTGTGACGACCATCGTGATGGCGATGGAGGTCATCACAGACGATGACTGGATAATAGCGGTAAGCAAAGCGCCAATAATAACTAACAGCAAGGGATTGCTAATACTCGCAAGTAAGGTTTTTATTTCAGGAAGTGCTGCAAAATCCTCCATGGCCGAAGCCATCATGCTCAAACCAACGAACAGCATACCGAAACCAGTGAGGATACCGCCCGTCTGTTTCCCTTTGTCGGTTTTGGAAAAGAGCGAGATGAAGGCGCCGATGCCCGCAAAAGCTGCAAAGATAAGGGTTGTGGAGATGCTGTTTCGCCCGAACATACCGAGGGCGACTAACTGTGCTGTGACTGTAGTACCGATGTTTGAACCGTATATGATAGTGGCCGCTTGTGCGAGACTCATAATGCCCACGTTCACGAAACCGATGACCATCACCGTGACCGCACCACTGCTTTGAATGGCAGCGGTGCCCACAAGACCAATGCCGACACCGACCCATTTGTTGTTACCCGTCCTCGCAAACAGCTTTCTCAGTCGCCGACTGCTCGCGGATTCCAAATTATGACTCATCATCTGGCAAGCCACCAGAAAAACGCCGATGCCCGCCGTGAGGGTTAAAATAGCGATTAGAACGCTGGTTATATCCATTATTATAGGTTAGATGGTTACTGGGTTAAGATGAGGTTTTTAAGGTTAGGAGGTTAAAAGGTTAACGATTAGGGGTTAAGATTGAAGGTGAACATTGCAAGAGATTTAGAACACAAATAGTTGTAAAACAAAGACTTATAATATCAACATTCTTCACAATTCTATCGCGGAAAAAAATACGGCAATTTAATATTCGGCGGCAAAGATAGTAAAATTCCGTTTTGCTTGGAAACAAAAAAACAGCCTCGCCATCTTTCGATAGCGAGGCTGTTTTAGATTCCTTCCATGCCTTTGCCTGTCACCTTTTGCCTATTCTACGATCTTCTGAATTTGTGGAAGTCGCTCGCATCCCACGACTGATATAGCAATATATGATGGATTTCGTTGATAATCATGATAAAAAGCCGCAAGTCGTTATCAGCAAACCACTTGATGGCGGCAGTTTCCTTTCGACAAGCCGCAGCAAAAGTCGCTAAAAACGTACAATGGTACTTGTCGAGCCATGCGATGGCGGCATCTTCGTTGTCGATGGCGTTGCTCAGCACCGCAAATTCTGGATAGCCGTTGTTCAACAGCCATTGCAGTGCTGCCTCGTTGGAGTGTATCGCCGACGACAATGCTTCCAACTCAGGATATCCGTTATTCATCAGGAAATCACTGAACTTCCTATCGCCCTCCAGACTTTTGAGGAAGGCCATCAGGATTTTGGGGTCGTAATCGAGTAAGCTATGCATATCCTTTTTTACTGTTCCCACACGGTGCTTCTCTTGTGTGGCTTCTTTACCCTCCACACTGCGCTTCGCTTGTGTGGGGTTAATTGCGCTTCGCGCGTCTTGCCTCTCCGAGGCTGCTTAAGGAACGCTTTAATTTATATTATTGCTTGAGGCTGACTGTTTTGTTGAAGACCAGTTTCTCTTCGGTGGAGTCGGGGTCGCAGTAGAAGTAGCCGATGCGCTCGAACTGGAAGTGCTTAATGGCGGAAGCCTTCTCGAAGGCAAGATCCTCCTCCACCCACGCCTGCGTGGTGACTAAAGAGTTGGGATTCAGGTTATCGAGGAAGGTTTTGCCCTCTTCGCAATCGTCGGGAGCGGGCACGTTGAAGAGGCGGTCGAAGAGTCGCACCTCAGCTGCTTTGGCGTGTTTCACAGGCACCCAGTGGATGGTGGCCTTCACCTTGCGGTTGCTGTCAGGCATACCGCTCTTAGTCTGCGGATCGTAGGTGCAGTGGATTTCGGTGATCTCTCCGTTTTCATCCTTCACAATGTGCGTACACTTGATGATATAGGCGTATTTCAGACGCACCTCACGGTCGATAGAGAGGCGGTAGAATTTCTTGTCGGCATTCTCGCGGAAATCGGCACGTTCAATCCACAACTCCTTGGCAAACGGTATTTTACGGATACCAGCATTCTCGTCTTCGGGATTGTTCACAGCATCCATCATCTCCACTTGGTCGTCAGGATAGTTATCGATGACGAGTTTCACGGGATCGAGGACGGCCATCGTACGGATGGCAGTCTTGTTGAGGTCCTCGCGGGCACAGAACTCGAGCAGGGAGACGTCGATGATATTGTCGCGCTTCGCCACCCCCACAGTTTCGGCGAAAGTGCGAATAGCCGCGGGCGTGTAACCACGACGGCGCAGGCCGCAGATGGTAGGCATACGCGGGTCATCCCATCCATTAACATAGTGTTCCTTAACGAGTTGCAGCAGCTTACGCTTACTCATAATCGTATAATTCAAGTTCAGGCGAGCAAATTCGATCTGTTGCGGATGGTGGATACGAAGTGCCTCACAGAACCAGTCGTAGAGGGGACGGTGGACCTCAAATTCGAGAGTGCAGATGGAGTGCGTGATGCCCTCGATGGAGTCGCTCTGTCCATGCGCAAAGTCGTACATCGGGTAGATGCACCATTTACTGCCTGTACGGTGATGGTCGGCATGAAGGATACGGTACATGATGGGGTCGCGGAAATGCATGTTGGGAGAAGCCATGTCGATTTTGGCGCGAAGCACGCGACTGCCATCCGGGAACTCTCCGGCGCGCATCCGGCGAAAGAGGTCGAGGTTCTCTTCCAAGGTGCGGTTGCGGTAAGGGCTCTCGGTGCCGGGTTGCGTGGGTACGCCTCGTCCCTTACTGATTTCCTCCTGTGTCTGATCATCCACATACGCCAAACCTTCCTGGATGAGCTGTTCTGCCCACAGGTAGAGCTGGTCGAAATAGTCGGAGGCGTAATGCTCCTCCGCCCATTGGAAGCCGAGCCATTTGATGTCTTCTTTGATGGAATCCACGTATTCGGTGTCCTCCTTCACGGGATTGGTGTCGTCGAAGCGCAGGTTGGTCTTGCCACCGTATTTCTGAGCGATACCGAAATTCAGACAGATGGATTTGGCGTGGCCGATATGCAGGTAGCCGTTCGGCTCTGGAGGGAAACGAGTATGTACTTTCGCATCGTTCTTCCGGTTCTGGATGTCTTCCTCGATAATTTGCTCAATGAAATTCATAATCTATTATATTTTATGTGGTAAAAAACAAGCTGCAAAAATACAAAATAATTGATAAATAGGAATGGATAAATAATTCTGCCAGCCGCCAGCCGCAAATCGTAAACGCAACTCGCGAACATATCGGATAATTTTGTATTTTTGCCGTCCTTAGTTTAAAAAGTAAGTACATTAATATAAAAGGTAAATTTATGACAGAAAAATCAAAACTCGGACTGGATTTCTCCCAAGTGGCAGTGGCAAAGCAGTTGGCAAAGCAAATTGCGGATCAGGTTCAGGAGTTTGTAGATGGTTACACCACCGTGACGGTAGAGCGTACACTTTGCCGCCTGATTGGCATTGACGGCGTGGATGAGAACGGTGTTCCGCTCCCCAACCGCGTGGTCGATGCGCTCTTGGAAGCTGGCGTACTCAGTCAGGGTGTGCTCTATTTCATGGGCAATGCCATCTTGGAGACCGGTGCAACTCCGCAGGAGATTGCCGAGCGCATCTCCAACAACGAGCTGAACGTCATCTCGTTGCCGCTCCATCCGCTGGCAGACATCCAAAAAGCCGTACAACCCTACATCGAGCAGTGCCTCACCCGCATCAAGGGCAATGTGGCCAAGCGTAACGAATACCTCAGCACCATCGGCGAAGGCCCGAAACCCTACCTCTACATCATCGTGGCAACAGGCAACATTTACGAAGACGTGGTGCAAGCACAGGCCGGTGCCCGTCAAGGTGCCGATGTCATTGCTGTGATTCGTACCACAGGGCAGAGCCTCTTGGACTACGTGCCCTACGGCGCGACCACCGAAGGTTTCGGCGGCACATTCGCCACGCAGGAGAACTTCCGCATCATGCGCAAGGCTTTGGACGAAGTGGGCGAAGAGCAAGGTCGTTACATCCGCTTATGCAACTACTGCTCCGGACTTTGTATGCCTGAAATCGCGGCCATGGGCGCATTGGAGCGTCTCGACGTGATGCTGAACGACGCTTTGTACGGCATCCTCTTCCGCGACATCAACCCGCAGCGCACCCTCATCGACCAGTACTTCTCCCGTATCATCAACGGCTATGCCGGCGTCATCATCAACACCGGCGAGGACAACTACCTCACCACCGCCGATGCCGTGGAGGCTGCCCACACCGTGCTCGCTTCCGACCTTATCAACGAGCAATTGGCATTGCTGGCCGGTCTGCCCGAGGAGCAGATGGGCTTAGGTCACGCATTCGAGATGGATCCAGACTTGGAAAACGGCTTCCTGTTGGAGCTCGCGCAGGCTCAGATGACCCGAGAGATCTTCCCGAAGGCCACGCTAAAGTACATGCCGCCCACCAAATTCATGACTGGCAATATCTTCCGCGGACACATTCAGGACGCTTTGTTCAACATCATCGGTATCTGGACGCACCAGGGCATCCAGCTGTTAGGTATGCCCACCGAAGCCATCCACACGCCGTTCATGAGCGACCGTTACCTCTCCATCGAGAACGCCCGCTACATCTTCAACGACATGCGCAGCATTGGTGAGGAGATGGAATTCCGCGAAGGCGGCATCTGCCGTGAACGCGCGAAGACCGTCCTGAACAACGCTATCGAGCTGTTGCAGGAGATTGTCCGCGAAGGACTTTTCACCGCCCTTGAAAAAGGAATCTTCGGCGACGTGAAACGTCCCAAGGACGGCGGCAAAGGCCTCGCCGGCGTGGTCACCAAGGGCGACAACTACTTCAACCCGTTTATCAAGATGATGAAGGAACGCTGGTAGTTCAATATTATTTATAAAGAAATTAATTCCTTGAGCAGCCTCGGAGAGGCAAAACGCACGAAGTGCAAATAACCCCACCCAAGCGAAGCGCAGTGTGGGGAACCCAAGCAAGCGAAGCACAGTGCGGGGAAAAAAAACGACAGTGATATGGATACAAACTACGATATCGACAATCTCCCCGTGGGAACGCGGGTCAATCACGAAAAGTACGGCGAAGGCATTATCAGTCAAAACAACGCACTGACCTACAAGATCATCTTCGTGCGCGGTGGCGAGTTAGAGTTCTCCAAGGCGGCCGTGGCGTTGGATGTGATTGAGCCGAACGATGCCGACGACGACACCCCGAAGCTCAACATCCGCGAGTTCAAACAGGTGCTGACCCAGATTCTGGCCCAATACAACGGCATTGAACACAAAGCCGAGTTGGGCAAGAAGTGGCAAGGCGGCACGATGACGCTGCAACCCGCCAACAAAGACTTAGCACCCAAGGAGATACCGGTGGAGACCTTCTTCCACAAAATCGTCATGATGCGCGACCGCCTGCGCGTGCTCGAACAGAACATCAACAGCAGCAACTCGCTTACCGACGAGGAAAAGGTCAACCTCCAGCAGTACATCTCCCGCATCTACGGCAGCATGACCTCCTTCAACGTGCTTTTCGAGAACAAGGAAGACTACTTTGTGGGGATGAAAGGTTAACATGCTAACCTCCTAACCTTCATAACGAAAGCCCTTTAAAAGAACAATTTGTAAACAGTAAAAACAACCAAATTAAAACCCGAATACTATGAGTGGTGGATTATATTCAATGGATCAAAAGGACTTTGATCAGACATTAGATTTAACCAAAGTGAAGCCTTACGGCGACACCATGAACGACGGCAAGACGCAGCTGAGTTTCACCTTGCCCGTTCCGTGTGGTGAAGAGGCCGTGGAGGCTGCCAAACAACTGATGAAAAAGATGGGTTTCGACAACCCGCAAGTCGTTTATTTCAAAGAGCTTACAGACGGCTTTACTTTCGTAAACTGCTACGGCGCCTGCACACACACGGTCGATTACACGACCATCCATGTGCCGAAAGTGGAATCGACGGTATGGTCGATGCCAGAGACAGACGACTTCATTCGCGAGCACATCGGCCGCAAAATCGTGGTGGTGGGTGCCAGTACAGGCACGGACGCGCACACGGTGGGCATCGATGCCATCATGAACATGAAGGGCTACGCAGGCCATTATGGCATTGAACGTTACGACATGTTCGATGCATTGAACATGGGCAGCCAAGTGCCAAATGAGGAGTTCATTGCCAAGGCTGTCGAGTTGCACGCCGACGCATTATTAGTGTCGCAGACGGTGACCCAGAAAGACGTTCACATCCAGAATCTTACGGAGTTGATCGAGATGTTGGAAGCCGAAGGCCTGCGCGACAAGATGATTGTGGTGTGCGGTGGCCCTCGTATCACCCACGAGTTGGCCAAGGAGTTGGGATACGATGCCGGATTCGGTGCCAACACTTATGCCGACGATGTGGCCTCCTACATCGCGCAAGAGCTTGACAAACGGATGAACGGTTAGCGCGAACAATTTCCCTTTTTTAGACATTTTCAGAGACGCGACTGGTCGCGTCTCTTCTTTTTTTAAACAATTATCACCCCTTATAAATGGTCAATTTTCCTTTTTCATATTTTGAAAAATTGGAACCTTAGCGCTCTTTTCAGCAATTTCCAACCCCTCAATATACTATGAACGGAACAGCAGAACGAATTATTTGCTGTTCCCTTTTCTATTTTCACATCTTTTCGCTTCTTTTAAAATTAAGAGTTAATTGTTAAGAAACTAATCATAAAATTATTTTAAAACTAATCGGCATTTTATTTGAAAAATTTATATTTTTGCTGCGATATAAATCATTCAAAATATCATGAATAAATTTACTATTTATCAAAAATAAAAAACAAATAAACAAGAGTAAATAAAAAGAATTCATACGCTCAAACACCATCTATATAATATATCAGATATAAAATTATTAATAAAATATCAAACTAATCTATTTCAACAAACTACATATTCAAAAAAACAGCAAATTATGAAAAAGAGAGCACCTATTTATTTGATGATGATGTTTTGTATTTTAGCAACATCACTTCAGGCACAGCAGGAAGTTTTCCGCGTAAAGTTCTCGGTGACAGATGCTAACTGTTACAACAACGGAAAAATCTCGTATGCCTTGACGGATGCAAACGGAGAAGTGTTGGACACCTTGCCCAATGGTTTATCCTTGGTTCGTGCCTATTATCAGACAGGGCCAGAAGATTCCTTACATTATTCAGGGTGGTATTATTCAGGAGGTTACGACACCATCACGTTGAATAACGGAACCTATATTGTCGGGGTGGAAGGTTTGTTAGACGACGGTGCGGGAGGTTATATCAGGGTTGACACGCATAGCGTACTCACTATCAACACCTCCTACCAGAAGCTCGAAGCCTATAGCTTGGGAGAGGGTTACAACTACCATTCGTCAACCTCAGCAGGCAAGCGTCCGACATTAAGTTGTATCAACACTGGGCGTATTCAAATGCGCATTGAAAAAGGGCGATTCCCGTACAAAGTCACGGTACTGGAGCACAACACTGGCGATACACTGAGGACAGAGATTTTCCATGAGCGTCAATACAGTGGAACGAACACCGAAGACTACGACTACCAAGATTTCTACACCATTGACAGTCTGGGTGCTGGGCTTTGGGATTTATACGTGGAAGACGGATGCGGCTACGGTTTGCCCCGTATAGAAGAGTCAGTGACTGTCTCCACTATGCCCATCCCAACCGACATCAGATTATACTCTTCTTCCGGAAATCTCGCAGACAGCAATGTCGTGAAGGTGGAAGTCAACTTCGACCAAATTATCAACAGATACAAACCGTATTTGGAACAACATGCCCGCTATCGTTTTGTTTATGAGGGATTAGGGGCGAGTGAATGGAAGCCTTTCGACCGTTTTTCCGAAAGGAAATACACCACATTTTTCGACACAATGTTCAATGCGGAAAGATACTGTGAGCTTTGGAATCGGAATATCACCTTTGAATACAACAGCACCTGCTGCGAAAACATCTCCCGCTCTTTCACCTTCCAAATCCTCAAGCCTAACGATATTTTCTTCGAGAAAGAGAGTGTCAACAAAACCGATAAGGAGACGATATCCAATGACGACTCGTCTTGCGTCAAACTCGTGCCATGGTATCGTCATTACCACAGCATTCGTTACTTCAGCAACAAATACACGCCGCTATATCATTTACATAAGACAACGGATTGGACTGACCACTCGTATTACCGTTATCATTATTCAGAGCCTATCACATGGATTTACACTGACATGCGAAACGGGAATATCATCAAGCTGGATACGGTAGCGCAAATCATCGACCCCAGTTATCTTTACCGCAGAGAAGTAGAAAGTCTGTACGACGGAAACTCTGACAGCATCTCCATACCCGTAGAGCGCAAGTTGGTAGATCGGAAAGGCTGCGTACTCTATACCACCCTTGACACTCTCACATATCCTCGACGTATCAGACCACTGCAGCTTTCTTGGAGAATTTCTCACACAATCCATGAGGACCACTGCTGCAAAGAGTTACAAGAAGTCGTATTGTCCTGCGCAGGGTTTGAAGATTTCGATTTAGACAGCACCGTAGTCAGACTGATTGAAAGTCCTTACAATGGCCGATACAATTTCGAGGCAGTTTACCATGCGGGCACCGAAAGTTGGGAGATTCACAAAAACAATTACGAAAATGGAGCGGAAATCATCGGTCACTACGACGGCCGTTCTATCTCTTTAAAAGATTATTGTTTGGTCTCCGGGCCATACACTTTCGAGGTGACCACATCCTGTGGGACAGAAATAATCAGCAAAAACATCGCATTTCCGGATATTTATGGCGAACGCACTTTGGAAAAACCCGCATATACAGTCACCCAAACATGCTCCAACATCACCGTCTCTTATACAGGTGGGAGTTTTTGCAGTACACGCTTCAACACTTCGCTTGAAACCGGGCTTCCTTTGGACACTGTTTACGCCTCTATTCCTACGAAAATGACAGTAGTGGCGGCTCCTTCTGAGGAAGTTCTCAACACTAACGGATACGTTTCTCGCCCCTTCTACCTCTCTCAACCAGGAAAATATGTGATTCAGATAGAGCCTCACTCGATTCCTTCTTTAACATGCAAGCAGATAAAACTATACGACACCTTGGATCTGGGAACGGGATTCGTGGAATTTGAATATGCCAAAGCCATACTCTGCGATTCGTCGTCCAGCTTTGGCGATGTCTATGTGAAGGGCATTAATGGGTTCAAGCCTTATACATATACACTATATAGTCAACCTGACAAACAGGGAGAGGTTCTGGGAGCCAACAACACTGGAATTTTTTTGAATGTGCCGATGCGGAGCGACCAAATGCTGTCGTGCCTCATTCAAGATTCCTGCACGGCTTATTTTCATGTAAACTTCTATCCCTACACCATAGCGGAGATGCAAAAAGTTTGGTTCGACGGAGGTTTGAAGGTCAGCACGAGCTGCGAAGGAGACACTATACAAGTGCACGCGATCAGTATCGGAGACATTCTACAATATGAGTGGTCGGGACCCAACGGTTTCAACGACACCACTTCCGACCCGAAGGTGTTCATTCCGAGGCGTAACAGGAACGGTTGGTTCAAGGTTGCGATTCGGAACACAGGATGCTCCGACGTGATTACAGACAGCATTTACCTGACCGTACAAGAGGCACCGCAAATCACCATGGCACCGGACACCATTGTCTGTCCTGGGGAGACCGTAGAGGTGCGCTTCACGGCTCAGAGTCCAGCGAACTCGGACTCAGTGTCTTTCGCTATTGCATTCGACAACAAAGAAAGCAAGGAAATCCGGCAATATCTTGTCCCCAATGGTGGAACTGTCACCGACTTCTACAGCACCAAAATCCCTGCCAAAATCTACCCCGTAAGCATTGACGACAGACAATGCGACTACCTTCTTGCCGACCCTGATGACACGATATACATCTCCATGAGGAGTGATATTAGTGCAGCGTGCCAACTGCTAACCTCGCACGACACTGTTTGTTACGGCAGCAACGCCCATTTAACGGCAAAAGCATCCGTCCAAACGCCTTACCTCATCCGGTGGTATGGAGATTACCATCAGACCCAGTGGCTCAAAACAGACACCATTGCCGACAGCAGCAGCTATTCTCATTACGACACCACTGGAATTGTGAGTCGGACCATGCTTTTTGCAAGTGTAGAAGAGAATGGGCATTGTCCCAGTATTACAGGGGTAGCCACCGATACGATGCTCATCCACGGAGGTAACACCACGATGTCATGCGGCCAAGTTATCCGACTATTTGATTCGGGTGGAGAGAAACGCAAATATGGCATGTATGAGCGCTTTACTCACCGCTTCCAAAGCACCGACAATACTCGTATTAGCATCACTTTCAACAAGTTGAATCTCACCAACTCGACCCATTTGGTCATTTTCTCTGGTGACACACCTTGCTCAGATTCTGTACTTTACGACCTTACTTCGGGCAGTTTAAACCCCGGAACCGTGATTTCGAAAGGGAACTCCTTGACCTTATTTTTCATCAGTAACCTTTCCACAGCAGAAGGTTGGGACGCTTGGGTGGAATGCGAGCCTGGCATTGCCATCGCCGATGTATGGCGCAAGAACGGGGTCACAATCCGCGACGAGGTTTGCCAGCGACAGAACGGGACTTACGATGATCCTTACGGCGTTTGCCCTGAGGTGGTCTCGCTTGAGGAACTAAGCCAAGCCATGAGAAAAGCGGGTAACTATTATTACACTAAAACATTGAGCAACAGCAATGTACATAATTGCGATTCCATTGTACATTTTGAATTTATCGTGAATCCACCACCTCAACGTGACACCAACGTATTCATCACATCTTCTTTTGGGGAGGGTTTTCGATGGTATGACAGCACCTATACAGAAGGGGGGCATTACGCATATCTGTCCGCTCAATCCGACGGCTGCGACAGTCTGGACATTCTGCATCTCACCGTGATGGAAGTGAATATTCACGACCATGACATCTGCGAAGGAGACACGGCAAGGCTCACTGTAACGGTCACCACACCAGAGCGACCAACTCTGGGACTGCAAAGGGCGAATGTGGGGGATGTGGTCTGCACCGACGGATCCATTCTCCCCCCCGACTCTTTCCTATTGAGTGGCAAAACGGCCAAGGGGGTGGTCTTTGATGTTGACGCATCCGGCTTTCATGGTTTAATCGTCTCTCTCTCCGAAATGACGCAAGCTTTCTCTGAGATTTCTTTTGACACTCTATTTATCGATATGTATGGTAGTTTGTCGGAAGCTATATTTGACATGGAGGGGCGGAAGAACACCAAACGATTGGTGAATATGGATGAATCATACAACATCCACAATCATGCATCCAAAATCCCGGCGGTATTATATTGTCACTACTACAACCATCTCACACGCAACATGGACGTGATTTCTCATGGTTGGTATATGCCTTCATTAGGGGAATTTAATATATTGATTAGCAGATGCTTAGAAGTAAACACCACTATAAGAAAGTTAAGCAGTCTTGATTCGAATGCCAAGCTTATTTCTTTGACAAATCACTGGACTTCCAGTATCAACGACGACAACAATGTTTGGATGATACAGAGAAACAATGGCATTTTAGCTTTTTTTAACAGTTTCAAATTTACCGTCAGACCCATCAGTACTTTTTAATAACAAAACTCAATCTTTAAGAATTATGAAAAGAAAAACAAAACCAGAGCCTTTGCTGATCTTCATTCTCCTCATGGCCGCCTGCATGGGAGCTATTTTCGGGCAATCCTACCGAATAGGAGACCTTTACACATTCCGAGATGGGTCCAAGGGAATCGTCATATACATCGATCCTGCGGATGCTAGACGCGGCACTGTCGCTGCTCTCAATGATTTGAAGGAGCCATACGCTTTATGGGTTGATGACAATTCCGCATCTATCCGCGCCCTTCCCAAACCATATTTCCGATATGGAATGACCCCTTCTTGGTCCAAAATCGGTTCCACCATCACCCAATCACTATATGCCTCCGGTGAATCTCCCGCAGCAGAGGCCACAGATGTTGCCAACGGATGGTATATTCCTGATATATTTCAACTTAGACGACTTTATGGATTAATCACCACCATAAACGAAAACTTCATAAATGCGGGTGGAGACCTTTTAGTCATGACGCGACGCCAGTATTGGAGTTCCACTCCGTCGATGCCAAATGCCTACTACATGTCGCCTTATGGATCTATCAACTACACTTCGGGGACGACTGCCTGCTACATTCGCCCGGTTAGAGATTTCGACAACGACACTGCCCGAGCTTTCTGGGCAGACATTCCTCCGAAATCAGACACGGTGGTCAGCCCTTCGACGACCACATCCTACGATGCGCTCGTCATCTACGACACTGATACATTAGTTTATACAAGCACTGTGACGGTGCATTCGACTCACAGCGGTGACACTCTCTACGAAACAGCTTTCATCTCTCCGCTCCCCTACACCTCCTCTGTGAACCCCCTTTTCGACCAGTTGGACATTTCGGAACCTGGGGAGCATGTTTTTCGAAAGACCCTTCAGTCGGTGCACGGTTGCGATAGTGCCACCACGCTCATCTTGTCCGTCAACAACCAAAAACACTATTCCGAAACGCTCTGTTCGCTGAGCGAGAATTACTATTTCGAACCTTTCGACACGATTTTTCAACCCGGAACAGTATCTGGTGTTTATATCCATCATGGGACCAAAACAGTGGGTGAGGTCTCTGTTGATACAACCGCATACCTCAACCTCACCATTCTAACTACATACAAGAATTACGACACGCTGTCATGGTGTTTGCCATCACCTGAAGAATCGATGGTTTATACTCATAACGAGCATGTTAGCATTTCCGTCCATGACAATGAAGTGTCCGTAGTTTCCTCCTCTGAAGAGGTTGTGATTCAAGAAGCGATGGCCAACAGTGATTATATTTTGAAGATGAAAACCAAAGAAGGCTGCGACAGTCTGCTTTTCCTGCATTTGGATATTCACGAAATGATACGAGACACAATATTATACGATGTAGCAATCACACATATTGTAGATAATCAAATATATGTTGTGTGTCATTTGTTTGAAAACATAACTGAACCTGGAACATATACTGCTCAAGAATATTTTTCCGACATCTATGGTTGTGACAGTATCATAACGGTAATACTTACCGTAACTCCTTGTACAATAGATTTTTCTATCAGTTGTCCTCCTGATATTTTTGACACTTTGTCCTACGGCGACTGTGTGAAGGCCATTCATCCTGAACGATTCGGGACACCCATGATTATCTGCGATCAAGAGTGGCCGTTTCTCGTGAGCAATATCATTCCCGAAAGCATTGGTTTCTCAGAAGGCGAACACATTGTCACGTGGGTGGTGACCGATTCCGTGTGCGGTTACATCGACTCTTGTCAGCAGCGTGTGGTGATAGCCTACCCGAAATGTCCTGACGCTGTCGATTGCGAAGGCAACACCTATCGTAGCGTACGTATCGGTTGTGACTGTTGGACGCAACGCAATCTTGAGTCCACGAAATACAGCGACTGCACTGACATTCCAGATGTATATGAATACGTCAGCAAGCTCCACCCCGACATGGCGGCAAACGTGGCCATCTACGGACGTCTCTACACTTTCGAGGCGGCGGTACGTGACAGTGCCGACAACGGTTATGGACACATCCAAGGCATCTGTCCCGATGGATGGTACTTGCCCACTCCCGAAAAATATGCTGAATTAAACACTTACGGTGCCGAAGCGTTAAAGTCGCCACATTATTGGATTGACGGGGGTGGTAACAATATCACAGGATTCACGGCATTGCCCGGTGGCTATTTCAACGGTGAGAAAAACCGATTTGAAGGTATGCTTTCCGAGGCCTATTTTTGGTCCTCGCGGAAGGTGAACAGTGCCACAGGCGAGTCGGTATTTCTCTTCCGTCATCATTGTGAAGACATTCTGGAAGTGTTGAGTTATTCGGGGCTCGGCTACAGCATTCGCTGCATCAAAGAGAAGTAGAGACTGCCTTAGTGTTTCCGCAACCGAAATTTGCAACTCGGTTGCGGAAATTATTCTATACTTTTGCCACCGAATTTCACCGCATAAAGGAAGCGGTGGCCTGGAATGGATAAAACGTTAAAGTATGGAATATATAGAACAAGGCAAAAGACAACAAGCAGAAGGCAATGGCTGTTGTCATGGGCATTGTCATGATGAGGAACATCACCATGAGCATGGTCACCACGAACACGAGCATTCGCTGAAGGAGCAGTTAGTGAAGATTGCGGTCACAGTGGTGATGTTGGTGGCGGCGGTGCTGATTGAGAAGCACACCCTCCTCTCCACTTGGCAGCTGCTGCTGGTCTATCTGGTGCCTTATCTCTTCATCGGGTTCGACACCCTGAAGGAGGCAATTGAAGGGTTAGTCCACGGTGACGCCTTCAACGAGCACTTCCTTATGAGCGTGGCGACCATCGGGGCTCTGTGCATCGGTTTTCTCCCCGGGGCCGAAACACAATTCCCTGAAGCGGTTTTCGTGATGCTCTTCTTCCAGATCGGCGAACTCTTCGAAAGCTACGCCGAAGGGAAAAGCCGTGACAGCATTGCCCATCTGATGGACATCCGTCCTGACATCGCTAATGTGGAGCGCGATGGCAATCTCCTGACTGTCAATCCCGAAGAGGTGAATATCGGGGAGATTATCATCATCCGTCCGGGCGAGAAGGTGCCACTCGACGGCGTGATCACGGAAGGTGCTACCGCGCTCAACACCGTAGCATTGACGGGTGAGAGTGCACCGCGCGACGCAGGCGAGGGCGACGAGGTGATTTCGGGCTGTGTCAACATCTCAGGAGTCATCAAGGTGCGCACCACCAAAACATTCGGGGAGAGCACAGTATCGAAAATCCTCGGATTGGTGGAAAGTGCCAACGAACATAAATCGAAAAGTGAAACATTTATCACGCGTTTCGCACGCGTTTATACTCCAGTGGTGGTTTTCGCGGCCATCGCACTGGCGCTGCTGCCACCGCTCTTCTCGGGTCAGTTTTCCTCCGCTTTTCCGACATGGCTCTACCGCGCCCTGTTGTTCCTGGTGGTCTCCTGTCCGTGCGCCCTGGTCATCAGCGTGCCCCTCTCCTTCTTCGGCGGCATTGGCGGAGCTTCGCGCAAAGGCATCCTTATCAAGGGAGCCAACTACATGGACGTGTTGGCCAAGGTGGGCACCATGGTATTCGACAAAACGGGCACCCTCACCCACGGACAATTCGCAGTGGAGGCCGTGCATCCAGAGAAACTCGACGAACGGCAGTTGCTGCATCTGGCCGCCCACGTGGAGCACTTCTCTACCCATCCGGTGGGTGCCGCACTCAGGGATGCCTTTCCCGATGAGGCGACCGATGGCTGCGAAATATCTGACGTAGAGGAAATTGCAGGACACGGAGTGCAAGCTCGCGTAGGGGGCGACCTCGTATGTGTGGGCAACGCGAAAATGATGGAAAAGGTGGGTGCAGCATGGCACGATTGCCACCTCACCGGCACCATCATCCATGTGGCGGTGAACGGCGAATATGCCGGACACATCGTCATCAACGACCGCATGAAGGAGGAGAGTGCCGAAGCCATCGCGCAACTGAAACATATTGGCGTGCGCCGCACCGTTATGCTCACCGGCGACCGTCAGGAGGTGGCCGCCGCCGTAGCCAAACAACTGAGCCTGAACGAATTCCATGCAGAGTTAATGCCCACCGACAAGGTAAAATATGTGGAACGATTTTTGCATGAGAAGCCCGATGGGGAGAGTCTGGCCTTTGTGGGCGACGGCATCAACGATGCGCCCGTGCTCGCTCGTGCCGACGTAGGCATCGCCATGGGCGGATTAGGCAGTGATGCCGCCATTGAGGCCGCCGACGTGGTACTTATGGACGACAAGCCCACCAAAATCGCCCTCGCTATCCAGACAGCACGCCGCACGTTGCGCATCGCCCGCCAAAACGTCTGGTTCGCCATCGGTGTGAAGCTGGCCGTGCTCCTCCTCGCCACCCTCGGCCTCGCCACACTATGGATGGCCGTTTTCGCTGACGTCGGCGTCACCGTGCTCGCCGTGCTGAACGCCATGCGTACACTAAGAGGATGAGAGGTTTCATAAAGAACTGAAAGTCAATCATGTGTCAACTTAGGGTGAGCGAAGCGAGCTCTATGATCATAAACCAAAAAAATATGAGCACTATAACAGAAGAACAAACACTACGGGAGGCCGGCATCAGAGTGACGGCGGTGCGGCTACTGGTGTGGCGCACCATCGTCCGCAACTACACCGGCATCTTCAACCTGGCCGACCTTGAGGAGGCGCTGCCCACGGTAGATAAGTCCACCCTCTTCCGCTCCCTCACCCTGCTGAGCGACCACCACCTGCTCGACACCATCGACGACGGGTCTGGCTCACAGAAATACTGTCTGCGCAACGCTGACGACCCGCTCTCCGAAGTGCGCCATATCCACTTCAGCTGCCGCATCTGTCACCACACTGTCTGCCTCACCAACATTCCCCTGCCCGAGGTCTCATTGCCAGAGGGTTTCGAGGTGGACAACGTTGAGTACGTAGTGAAAGGCATTTGCCCGAAATGCAAAGGAGCAATAGTTTAGAGTTAAATGGTTAGAAGGTTAAAGTTAAAGTTAAAGTTAAAGTTAAAGTTAAAGTTATAGTCATAGTCAACTAAACCTATCCATATCTCGCCAGCGAAAGCTAACAGGCAATAGGATTAGGAGCTTACAGGATTAGAAGCTTACCGTACCACCGTCACGCTCCCCGTCACCTTCGTCGCCTTCTCGCCGCGACTCTTGTAATGGATTACCACCGCATAGACCCCGTTCATCGCGTTGGCACCGTCCCAGCCGAAGGTCTTCTCCTCCGTGCGGAACACCAGCGTGCCCCAGCGGTTGTAGATCTCCATCCGGTACTCCTCGATCTCGTCGGGATAGCTGAAAATGGGCAGGAAGACAGGGTTCTTTCCGTCATTGTTCGGGGTGAAGGCGTTGGGGAGGTAGATCTCCTGCGCACAATGCTCGTAATCCACGTTCACCGCATCCCAATGGCTGAAGCATTTGTTGCTCACCTCCACGCTGTACATTCCCGGACCGCGCACGAGGTACGTGGGCTGCGTGCTCCCGTCCTGCCACAGGTAGTCGCAGTAGGGCACTTCCGCGCTGAGTTTCAATGTTTTGCCTTCGCACAGAACGGTGTCGGGACCAAGGTTGATGGTGAAGTCGTTCAGGTAGCCGATGTTGATCGTGTCGCTCGCCCCGAGGCAGTTGTCCGTGATCACCACCCAGTAGTCGCCGTCCTGATAGACCTGGTAGGTGGTGTTGGTGCTGTTGTCCTGCCAGATGTACTGCGCCGGATGCGGCTGCGTGGCGTCTAACAGCAGCGTGGCCAATTCGCACAGGATGCTGTCGCTGCCGAAATCCACCGCCGACTGACCGTAGAGACTCACGTGGAAGCTGTCGCTCTCGGCGCGGCACCCGATGTTGGTGACGGAGACCTGGAATGTCCCCGCCGAATCCACCGTGATGGAGGGCGTGGTCGAACCGTTGCTCCAGAGGTAGGAAATCGCGTCGGGCTGTTCCACCGTGAGGGTCGCGCCGGCGCAGACAATGGTGTCGTGCGCGACGGTGATGAGCGGAGGCGGCACCACGGCCACGAACGTTGTGGTGGTGTCGGGACACTCGTAATGGAGGATGCACTGCATAGTGTGGGTGGTGAGCTCGTCAAGGATGAACGCCAGCCCCGGGGTGATGTAGGACTCCCCGTCGTAAATCCACTCCACCGGCACCGAGTCGGGGTTGTGCTCCACGAGGAGGGCGAGAGTGTCGCCGAGACAGCGATAAACGGTGTCAAAATCATGTTCGGCGATGTTGATGCTGCCGTTCGGATAGTCCGTGTAGAAACATCCTGAAGCTCCGGCATGATAATAGTAAACCTTGGTGATGTCGTCTATTTCGGGGTGGCCGGCCGGCGCGGGAAGGACGTTGTATCCGAACTCATCCACGTAGGCCGAGAAGCCGTTCACGTTGGTGATGCGGATGATCTCGGGGATGTCCTCGTTGTAGAACGCCATCTGCGTGACATAGTAATCCCCGTTGGTCATCGGGAACGAGTCGAAGACCTCCGCCGGCAGCAGCTGCCCGTTGAAATAGGTGGTGTGCAGCCCGTCCGCATGCACGTAGATCTGCACGTCCGCGTAAAGGGTGTCTATTTCCAAGGTTCCAGTATCCTCGAAGTGTATCTTGCGTTTGACATTGTTGCGTGTAGTGGGATAGACCCAATCCTTGACCATGCGGTCAGTGGGTTGTGCAGAAATGAAAGGATTCGTTTTTAAATTTGTACTATATCCAATTGAATCCTGTTGAATACCATAAACGGGATAACTTGGGCCACCTTCCTTGCAGATGAAAAAATAGGGTCCATTGGCACTGTGATAAGGAATAAGGGAGGAAGATCTTAAAAAAGTATAGGGAACACTTACGTATGATGAAACACCGCCCCATAAACCTCTATGAGTCCCTGTAATCAGATCATCTTTTCGTACGTCACCTATTATTCCCAGAAATGAAGGCGCCGAAAAAAGATTTGCTTGTAAATCCCAATCTGTCCATGCGACTAACTCGTTATACATGTATCTGTCCACCGTATCTCTCCAAGTCGGGGATATAGGGTTGTTGCATTCGGCTCTTTTCAAATAATGGATACCTTTGTCAAATCTATTGTTTGTCAATTTTGTGCATAAGTAATCGTACCCTTGATAAGCTTTTGATTGACTATATGAAAAAAACGCACTCTGTAGTTCCACCGTCCAATCATTCAACGCAGCACCAACGTCACCATTCATCAATGAAATAGGTTTACAATTTGTACGGAACGAAGGAAAAACAATATGGGATGAGACAACACCTATCGTTGGTATAACAATTGTGGATTCATTTTTTTGAAGAATTATGATGTCCGTATCTGGAATAAAAGCTGATGTTGAGTTGTCATAATCGGAATGGAACATTGTAATAACCGTACTGTCTTCAAATGCCGTTATATAATAGGAATGCCAAAATCCTGTTCCTGTATTGACTTCTGTGATGTCGGAGCAACGATAAAACCACCAATCTTCACCAATGTCAGGAAAACGGTTCCTTTTTTGAAACGACACTGGAAGTATTGGGATTTTTTCTGACGAGAATCTGGTAACCATTAATGGTGACATGTAATAATAGTTCAATTCAAATCCTGTATTACGCCAAATAACACAAGAGCTTGAGGCGGTAGGCATCGAAGTGTCCGGTACAGTTAATAAATTTTGAGCATAAAGAAAAATATTGTGAGATGAATGTACCCATACTCCACGGAAAGACGTGTTTCCATTTTGAACCGTATTGTCAAACATTATCATGTAGGAGGGTATTTTCAACAAGGTTACTTGACCGGGAATCACCTGGAAACTGTTGTGGTAATCATAATGTTCATTGTCAACCGTCCCTTCAGACAATGTGTCCCCTAAAATGTACAAGACGATGGTGTCTGAAGCCGCAAAACAAGATTGTCGTTCAGCCATCATCACCCAGAAGTCCCGCCCGGAGATGCTTTGGCTCTGAACAGAAAGGAATCCGAGCAATTCTATGCTCAAAAAGACAACTATTTTTTTAGTATATGACAAAAATTTGAATTTTTAGTCTAACATATTTATATTTAGCAAGTTATCAACAAATTTTGTTGGTGACTTTTTTGTTTTATTCTTGATAAAGTGATTGATATTCAGTGTTTTAGAAGCAAAAAACCACCACATTTTAGGCTCTATGAAAATCAATCACGGCAGCAAAAATAACGAATTATCCGACACGTTGGTCACTTTCTTAGGAAAAAACATCAACCTTGCCCATATCAAGCTCATATCGCTGTTTGTCGTGGCCCTGTGCAAGGCAAAAACAGTGTGCTTCAGCCTCTTGTCAACCGTTTTTGACTCGCCCGCGAAGTCATCGTCGTGTTTGCGGAGAATCCAACGTTTTTTCGCCGAATTCGACCTTGACCGTGACTTCATCGCGCGCGTCATTTTCCGCCTGTTGCCCATAAAAGGCCCGTTTTGCCTGGCCATAGACAGGACCAACTGGCAGTTCGGCAGCACCGACATCAACATCTTTATGCTGGCCGTGGTGCACGACGGGGTGGCCTACCCGCTGCTGTTCAGCATATTGCCTAAGAAGGGCACCTCCAACACGAAGGAGCGGATAGAGCTGGTACAACGCTATGTCCGGCTCTTCGACGCGGAGAGCATCGACTGCCTGCTGGCAGATCGAGACAATGTTCAAGGCGATGAAGAGCACGGGTTTCAATATTGAGGATACACATCTTACTGATTTGCACAGGATTGGAAAACTGCTCCTGCTGGTGATGATTGCATTCGTGTGGTGCTACAACATAGGCGAGCTTGTGCGGCTGAAGTACAACCCCATCCGCATCCTCAAACACGGCAGAAAGGCCAAGAGCATATTCCGCTACGGCCTCGACATTGTGACGGAGTTCCTGTTGAGAGGCAGAAATGAATACAAAACACCGATTTTCAACTTCTCAGCCATTGTTAATCAAATACTTACACCAGACTGAAATTTTTGTCATGTACTAAGGTCGGTTTGGTCTCTTTCATTATACATTCAAATTTGCGGCAAAAACACAAATAATTCTTTGAATGACAATGTGTTGCAAGAAATTTTTACCATAAAAAGTTCATCTGTCGCAAGTTGACCGAAACGGGGATTTTGGGTGTCGTTTTCAGCGGACTTTAGCTCCTAAGAAGCTGTTATTCAGGAAGAAATAATTAGAAGTCCCCTTATAGTTATAGTTAAAGTTAAAGTTATAGTCATAGTCATAGTCATAGTCATAGTCAAAGTTAAAGTTATAGTCATAGTCAACCAAACCTATCCATATCTCGCCAGTGAAATCCAACATCCAAAAGCCAAAGTTTAAAACAATTTGTATCCAAAAATTTTGTACTTTCGCGAATTCGTTATAGTGTGAAATTTGGATAATTATAAATTTATAACAAACTAAATATCAATAAAATATGGCAATGCAAGACAAAATCAACGAGTTGCTTGCACTTCGCGAGAAGGCTCGTTTGTGCGGTGGTCAGGACAAGATTGACAAACAGCACGCCAAAGGCAAATATTCCGCGCGCGAGCGCATCCTCATGTTCCTCGACGAGGGCAGCTTCGAGGAGTTCGACATGTTCGTGACTCACCGTTGCGTGAACTTCGGCATCGAGAAAGACAAATTCCTCTCCGACGGTGTGGTGACCGGCTACGGTACCGTGAACGGCCGTCTGGTTTATGTCTTCTCACAGGATTTCACTGTGTTCGGCGGCTCACTTTCCGAGACTTTCGCTGCGAAGATCTGCAAGGTGATGGATCAGGCCATGAAGGTTGGCGCCCCCGTTATCGGTTTCAACGATTCCGGTGGAGCACGTATCCAAGAGGGTGTGAACAGCTTGGCAGGTTACGCTGAGATTTTCCAACGCAACATCCTCGCTTCCGGCGTGGTGCCGCAAATCTCCGCCATCTTCGGTCCCTGTGCCGGCGGCGCGGTCTATTCCCCTGCATTGACCGACTTCATCATGATGGCCCAGAACTCCAGCTATATGTTCGTGACGGGTCCCAAGGTGGTGAAAACCGTGACGGGCGAGGACGTGACCACGGAGCAACTCGGCGGCGCCACCATTCACTCCACCAAATCCGGTGTGGCGCAATTCACCGTTCCCGATGAAGAAACCGGTATCACTCTCTTGCGCGACCTCATCAGCTACCTGCCTTCCAACAACATGGAAGAGCCCCCGTATGAGCCCACCGAAGACCCCATCAACCGCTTGGAGGACAGCCTCAACTCCATCATCCCCGACAACCCGAACCAGCCTTACGATGTGAAGGACGTGATTGCCGGCATTGTCGATGATGGCAAGTTCCTCGAAGTGCACGCCACATACGCACAGAACATCGTGGTCGGTTTCGCCCGATTCAACGGCATGAGCGTGGGTATTGTCGCCAACCAGCCCAAGTGCATGGCCGGCGTGTTGGACATCAACGCTTCCCGCAAGGGTGCCCGTTTCATCCGTTTCTGCGACGCTTTCAACATCCCGTTGGTGACGTTGGTTGACGTTCCCGGCTTCCTGCCCGGCACCGGTCAAGAGTACGGCGGCATCATCCTTCACGGCGCAAAACTGCTTTACGCTTACGGCGAGTGCACAGTGCCGAAGGTTACCGTCATCTTGCGTAAGAACTACGGCGGTGCTTACTGCGTGATGAGCTCCAAGCATCTGCGCGGTGACGTGAACTATGCATGGCCGACCGCTGAAATCGCCGTGATGGGCGGTAGCGGCGCCGCTGAAATCCTTTATGGTTCTCAGATGAAGAAGATTGAAGACGCGGAAGAGCGCCAGAAATTCCTCAACGAAAAAGTCGAAGAATATCGCGAGAAATTCTCCAACCCTTACGTGGCCGCCCAATACGGCTACATCGACGATGTCATCGAGCCGCGCAACACCCGTTTCCGCGTGATTCGCGCCCTCGAATCGTTGCGTAACAAACGTTTAGAGAACCCGGCCAAGAAACACGACAATCTGCCCTTGTAATATGTCACCCGTAGAGACGTGCCATGGCGCGTCTCTACAATATAAAAACCAATAAATTAGAGATTTATGAAGTCAATTTACAAATATATCTTCACCATTGTCGCGCTGTTTGCCGTCACCATCTCCTTCGGGCAGTCGGTGTACGACCTTCGCCTCAACGAGATGATGATCAAGAATGAAGATAACTATGCCGACGAGTATGGCCGCCATGTGCCGTGGGTGGAGATTTTCAACACCGCCTACAACACGGTCAACATCACCGGCTGTTATCTCACCGATGACACTACGGGACTGGCCGCCGCCGGCAAGAAAGGCGGCGTGGTTCCGTCCAAGTGGTACAAAATCCCCACAGACCAGAAAATGTACATGCCCCAGCGCAGCTTCCTGATTTTCTTCCTGGACAACTCGCCGCTGTACGGTCCGTTCCACACCAACTTCACCCCTGCGGAGTCCCGCACGCGCTACATCGCACTCATCAATGCCAACGGCAAGGATCTGCTTGACATTGTGGAGTATCCTGTTTCCTTGCGTGACACCTCGCTGACCTTCGGGTATGTAATGGACGGGCAGCGCGACGCTGCCGCCTTTAAGAAAGGCACCCGCGCATCCGGCGAACTGGCTTTCCTCAACGAGTTCACCCCCAACTCCTCCAACGAGACACAAGCTAAAATCTCCAAACAGGACAAGCTGAAACGCGACGATCCTTACGGCATCGGTATGGCTTTGATCTCCATGGCTGTGGTGTTCACCGCGTTGATTATGATCTACATCATGCTGAAGATCTTCAACTACGTGACCCGCCGTTCCACCCAGAAGTCGAAAGCGCAAGCCTCTGCAACGCCTGCTGCCGCCATGACTTCCACAAAGGGCAATGCGGAAGACGACACCGTTGACGGTCCCACCTGCGCTGCCATCGGCGTGGCACTGCATCTGCATTTCAACAGCATGCACGACGAAGAGAGTGAGGTCATCACCATCAACATGCCTTCCAAGCATTATTCACCATGGGCTCAAAAAGAGCTGACCATGAAGAGAAATCCAAGATTAAGATAATCACCAAAATTTAGAAAAAAAGAGTATGAAAACCTATAATTTTAAGATTTACGGAAATAAATACGCCGTTGAAGTCGGTGAATTGGACGACAACATGATTGAAGTGAATGTCAACGGTACGCCCTACAAGGTGGAGTTGGACATGGAACTGAAGCCCAAAACGATCACGCCCGTGGTGAAGGTGGCTGCCCCGCCGAAAGCAGAGGGCGGAGCTCCCGCTCAGAAGGTGACCCCTGCCGCTCCCACAGGTGGTGGTGGCACACTCACCTCCCCGCTGCCCGGCACTGTGCTCGACGTGTTCGTGAGACCCGGCGACGCTGTGAAGGTCGGTCAACGCCTCCTCCTCCTCGAAGCTATGAAGATGGAGAACAACATCGACGCCGACCGCGACGGTGTGGTCAAGGAGGTCAAAGTCAGCAAGAGCGATGCGGTCATGGAAGGCCAGGTGCTCGTTGTGTTTGAATAATAAATTTCATCATTAAAAGATTGAGATTATGTTAGAATTTTTCAAAGAAGGATTAATGCAATTCCTGAGCTATTCCGGTTTCGGAAACTGCACCTGGGGACATATCATCATGATATGCATCGGCTTGGTGTTCATAGCTTTGGGAATTATCAAAGAATATGAGCCGCTGTTGCTCGTGCCCATCGGTTTCGGTATCATCATCGGTAACATCCCGTTCACCGACGGTCTGCAGGTGGGTGTGTATGAGAACGGTGCCGTGCTCAACTACCTCTATTTCGGTGTGGTGAAGGGTTTCTATCCGCCGTTGATTTTCCTCGGCATCGGGGCCATGACGGACTTCTCGGCCCTGATTTCCAACCCGAAGCTGATTCTCATCGGTGCTGCCGCCCAGTTCGGTATCTTCGCCGCCTACATCACCGCGCTGCTGTTGGGATTCACCCCCATGGAAGCCGGTGCTATCGGCATCATCGGTGGCGCTGACGGTCCTACCGCCATCTTCATCTCGTCCAAGCTGGCTCCGAGCATGATGGGTGCTATCGCCGTGTCGGCCTACTCCTACATGGCGTTGGTGCCGGTGATCCAACCGCCTATCATGCGCGCGCTGACCACCCCGCAAGAGCGCCTCATCCGCATGCGCCCGCCTCGCGCCGTCAGCCATCGCGAAAAAGTGCTCTTCCCGATGATGTGTATTCTCCTCACCGCATTCCTCGTGCCTACGGGTCTGCCGTTGTTGGGTATGCTCTTCTTCGGTAACCTGTTGAAAGAAAGCGGCGTCACGAAACGTTTGGCCAACACCGCTTCCGGTCCGCTGGTCGATATCGTGACCATCCTCATCGGTCTCACCGTTGGTTGCTCCACACAAGCCACCAACTTCCTGCGTCCTGCTTCCGTGCTCATTTTCGTGTTAGGTGCCTTCTCCTTCGTGATTGCCACCGCTTCCGGTGTGCTGTTCGTGAAGTTCTTCAACCTCTTCCTGAAGGGCGACAACAAGATCAACCCGCTCATCGGTAACGCCGGCGTCTCCGCAGTGCCCGACGCCGCCCGCGTCTCCTTAGTCGAAGGTCAGAAGTACGACCGCACCAACTTCCTGCTCATGCACGCTATGGGCCCGAACGTGGCCGGCGTCATCGGCAGCGCGGTGGCCGCAGGTATTTTGTTGAGCTTCTTGTACTAAAACGTGTGACGTTGGAATAATCCAACGTTATACATCAGAAATCATCATAAGACGTTAACATTAAAAAAGGTGTCAGAAACGACACCTTTTTTTGTTGATATATGTTTTGCCTATACGATTACATTTCTCGAATCGAAACCGCGAACCCGCCGCAGGGTGCCATCCGTAACTTCAGGACGCTTTTACTTGTCACCGTTTTCTTCGTGATGGTGTAGGCGTATGGGTTGTATTTCAATTCAGAATTATGAATTAAGAATTCAGAATTTTCTGGTAAGCCGGATGCATCTTTAGCATCAGCATAAATAGTGGCCTCATATTTCAAACCGGGTTTCAGGAAATCTAATTTTACGGTGACTTCGCGACCACTCTCGTCAGTGATGCCGCCCACGTACCACACGTCACGGGGTTGCTGTAGAGACATTGCGAGCAACGTCTCTACAGTGTCGGGTATAGCATACACAAATCGTGTCGCATTGGCAATCACGCCTTTTTTGCCGTCAGCCAATGCGCCGACACCGTCGGCGGCCTTGTTCAACGTGGCGATTTTTGGATGGCGGGCCGTCACCATGTAGTCGCCGGGTTCTGCCATTATGTATATAGATGTATCCCAATCGACCGCCACATCCTTGATGAACTGGAAGGCGTCCATATAGGGCTCATAGTGCTCGGGAAAGTCGGCAGCCATCTGCAGCGGCGAATAGAAGGTGACATAGAGACCGAGTTGGTTGCAGATAGTGTGGCTCATCTTCTTTCCCCATGGCACGATTTTGCCCATATCGGGTTCGAAGATGCCAGGGGTGTAGTCCATCGGACCGCCCTGCAGACGCGTGAACGGCAGGATGGCGGTGTGCCCGGGATGGATGCGCTCGCGGAACTCGGTACCCATCGCACTCTCGTTGCCGATCATGTTGGGCCAAGTGCGGCACAGCCCGGTGGGACGTACCGCTTCGTGCGAATTGACCATGATATGGTGCTTGGCAGCCTCCACGACAGCGTAGTGGTAGTGGTTGTTGATGGGCTGGCTGTAGTGACCCTCGCCAAAGGGGATGATAGTGCCCACATAGCCGCCCTTCACTGCGTTGTAGCCGTACTGGTTCATCAGCGTGTAGGCCTGTTCCATCCAACGCTCGTAATTGACGGTGGAAGCGGAACTCTCGTGGTGCATGATCAAACGGATGCCCTTCTCGTGGGCGTATTGGTTCAGTGCGGGCAGGTCGAAATCGGGATACGGCGTGAGGAAGTCGAAAACGAACTCCTTCTGCTTACCGTACCAGTCTTCCCAACCGATGTTCCATCCTTCGATGAGCAGCCCGTCGAAACCGTGGGCAGCGGCAAAGTCGATATAGCGGCGCACGTTGGAGTTGTTGGCACCGTGCGTGCCGTTGGGGGTGGCGTGAACGTAGTCGGTCTGGCCAAGTTTCACTGACGGGAAATCGTCGGTGTAGTTCCAGGTGCTCTTGCCGGAAATCATCTCCCACCACACGCCCATATACTTCACGGGGTGAATCCAGGAGACATCCTCGATAGCGCAAGGCTCGTTGAGGTTGAGGATGAGGCGCGAGGCGAGCACATCGGTGGCCTTTTCGCACACCATGATGGTACGCCACGGGGTGGTGCAAGGTGCCTGGATGCGGCCTTTGTAGCCGGTTGCATCCGGACACAACCACGCGCGGAAGGTATGCGACTTTTGACTTTTACTGGTTAGATTCAGGCGAGGAACAGAAGACATCGTGTCCCATGGGTTGGTGGACAACTCGTCCATATATTCGAGATGTAAGGTCGGGAAATCGAGGGTGGCCGCCTCGTGGATGTTGATATAGAGGCCGTCGTCGGTCTTCATCTGGATAGCCGTCTGCACGCCCGTTTTCGAGAACGCGGTCCACGGCCAGCCGCCGTTTTTGTGGCTGACATCCCACAAAGTGCGGATTTCCGACAGCCGCGATTGCGTGTAGTTGTACTCCTGCGTGTCGTAGTCTCCGGGAATCCACCAGGCGGTGTGGTCGCCAGTCATCGCGAACTCGGTCAGTTCCTCCTTGAACCAGAAGCAAACAAGCGCATTGTATATGTTTCCCGGGTAAAGGTTGGCGGGCAACAGGTCTGGAAACTCGTAGCGGAATCCCAAACCGTCGTTGTAGAGACGGAAGCGGATCTGCATCACGGTAGGACGTTTCTCCGTCGAGTGGTCCATGCTTGCCACGCTGCCGATGGGCTGCTCCAGCGTCACGAGCATCTCGTTGTAGTGGTTGCGGATGCGGGCCTCCTCTCCCCAAACGGGCTCCCATGTCTCGTCGAAACTGCTGTACTGTTTGTCCTTCAGCACGAAAGCGTGTGCGAGGTCGTCGCGCCACTCGAGGGTGAAGCCCATCCTGGAAGGCCGCACCACGGGGTTGCCGTTGCGGAACAACGAATAGGTGGGCACGCCGTCAACGACTTCGAAAGCCAGTCCTAATTTTCCGTCCGGACTGGACAAAACGATGTCGGTAACTTCAAGAGGGGACTTGGCCGTTTCCGAAAATCCGAATAACGGGGCAACAAACACCGCCATCCATATAAAAAATGCAACGTATTTGTTTTTCATAATAACATTAATTGATTAATCGGCAAAGTTACAAAAAAATGATATAACACGAGGAAATGAAAGCAGCACTTCGTGAGCGCATTGACAAAATCGAGGCTGATAAAGCCACATTCTATTCCCTATTCCCTATTCCCTAAATCACAGCGTCTTCACCGGGAACGTGAAATAGGTGTTCGGGAAGGGCTCGTCCTTCAGGGTGAAGTGCCACCATTCGCTGCCGAGGGGTTTGAAACCGTGGCGCAACATGGCGTCGCGAAGAATCATGCGGTTGTCGAACTGTTCCTTGGTGATACTGCGGCCGGCGGGACTGGAGCTGTTGTCGCCCGTGTATTGGCCTGTATTCGGATTCCCGCAGAAGTCGGGATGGCTCTCGGAGCCGAACCAGTCGAAGGTGCCGCCCATATCGACCTCTTTTTCGGTGCGCATGTCGAAGAGGGTCAGATCGACCGTGGATCCGCGGGTGTGGCCGCTCTTTTCCATGATGTATTCCAGTTCGAAGAGTTTGTCGCGGGGCACGTCGGGATAGAAGTAGGGTTTCATCAGCGTGTCGGTGATATCGGTGGCCCAACGCACGAAGTGGTCAACGGCGCACTGCGGGCGGTAAGCGTCGTAAATCTTGAGCCGGTAGCCCATCTTCAGCAGGTCTTCGCTCACGGCGCGGAGACTGTCGGCGGCACGGCGGGTCATCAGCGCGACAGGCTCTTGGTAACCGTCGATGCGTGTCCCCACGAAGTTGTAGGTGCTGTGGTAGCGGATTTCCAAAATGGCAAGCGGAACGGCGTCCGCGAGGTTCACGAATTGGGAAGCGTCGGCGGCGGGCGACATCTTTCCTGTCAAGCGTTTGAACTCGTCCTGCGCCTTTGCGAGCTGTGCGAGGAATTCCGGACTGGTGTGCAAGCGGGCAAGGCCAATGGATCCACCGAGACGGCTGGCATCCACATCGCTCTGCCAGTGGGCGCCCACGATGACGCGGCTTTCGCCGTACATGTAGCCGCGAGCCATGATGGCGTTGGCGTTGTCGGGATTGACCTCGGAAAGCAGAAGGGCCCCCGCATAGCCGCGCTGGCTATGTCCCGACGGATAGGAGCCTTCGTTTCTCAGATCGGCTTCCTCATACACGGTGTACATGTGCTCCTGGAAGCGCACGAACGGGCGTTTGCGCATGTAATAGGCCTTCGGCTCCACGCGCATCTGGTCGATGGTGGAAAGGCTGTTGACCACCAGCTTGTAAATTTCGGGGGTGCCTTCTTTCGAGATCTTCAATCCGAAAGGCACGCTGAGTTCGTCCATGAGGGCGTCAAATGACCAAACGGCATCGCGCACGGCAATGGCGGTGCGGGCCGCGTCGTTCCGTTGCGTTTTGCCCCACATGTAGCGCATGATGTCGTGGGCGAAATCCTCCCCGATGGTGTCGGGCGGCGCGGGCAGACAATAGATGAGGTTCGGTAGCTCCTTCGTGTCGAAATAGAGCGTGACGCTATCGTTTTGCGCCAGGCCATGAAGGCTGCCGCAAACCATCACGACAGCGATAAGCTTTGTGAGAATCCGTTTCATATTTTTGCGAGATTTTTTCGACAATTAATTCTCCGCCACGTGCGAAGCGCCGACGAGCGAGCGGCCAGCCTGCGTCAGGAAGGGCTCGATGAGATCGTAGGAAATCACACATGCGGGAAGGCCCGCGGCGTAACAGGAGATTTCGTACTGTTGATAGACGAACTCCACACCGTCCTCACGGAAAATGGGCGCACTCACAGGCAGCGGGAAAATGTCATTGTTCTCCATTGTCAATGAGTTTTCGAACTGCTCCCTGTCGGCCTCGAAATATTGTGTGAAGATGTTATCTTTAATCAAATCCGCCAACTCATCCATCGATTCCGAACGGAAAATGTCATAATCAATGCGACGTCCATCTGATTTGCGGAACGTCTGCCCTTCCATCGTATACCAGCCGTGAGCGCCACCAGAGTAACCCTCCTGTGTATATACAAAAGTAACAAAGCGGTCGGTCTCTTGCAACTTCTTGATTTTAATATCTTTATAGCAAGCAATATCGGGAACTGGAGGCATATCAGGGATTATATTCTCCTGAAAATCCGTCAAGGTTGAGTTCTTGTAGTGATTCAACATCCGATTGCCATCTTCGGCACGCCCTTCATAGGTGCCGCCCATCTGCTCCGACATCCATTCTCTTATATTATTGAGTACAAAAAAATTACCAGATTCAGGAAAGTCGATATCCATCTTGACGGTGCCGTTCACACCTTTCACTGTAATGGAGTCGGCCAAGGTCAAATTCTGGGTTTGGATCTCGGACGGGGTGATCTGCGACAGCGATGTGATGGTGTTGAACGCATGAGGGTCCATTTTGGTTCTGCATCCCGCGAGGAGAAGCACGATGCCGCAAAGCGCGACGACAACTTTGGTGATGTTTTTCATTTTTTACAATATTTATATTATGGCGGCAAAGATACACATAATATCATTAACGATATACGTCATAATTATTTCGATTGAAAAAAATTGTATTTTTGTTTTGAAAAAAAATATCCTATTTTTTAATATAAAATTCTGATAATCAACAAAGAAAGAATGTTCAAATCAGATTGCGTATATGAAACACCCTTCTCCGTCTTGGTTGGCAATCATTTTTCTGACCCTATTTCTCGATTTTTTTTCTCCTTGTATGGCGCAAATTTCACCGTTTGATTTCGGGCTTCGCGAAGCTACGGACGGTATCGACCGTTATTGGGCTCTTTACAAAGCCCATGTGGAGGCGCGTAACTATGGTTTGGAGGTGAATTACGACGGAATCGACACGTTAGACATTGTTCTCCCTCCTGATTATCAAAGCATTCCGATAGGACCACGCACCGATTTTGGCGGCTTGACCCTTTATGTCACGAATCGAGAGCGACATGGAGCACTCTTCGCCATGTACAACTCAACAAACGACCTTTCACTGCCGAAAGAGATGGTGGACAACGGCGATTTCCACACGGTCCCTGAGCTCAGTACTGGCGATATATTGCTGATTCTCAGAGATCAAAAGCCTTGGACCGAACGCATTGGCTACGGCTATCGCGTCTATCGACAGGATATTCTTTGGATACATGATGGATATGCAGTGAATACTCCTATCGCACCGTGGAACACTGACTCCACCGACCTCAGCGCCACGTATGCCGTGGTCGATACTGCGCAGAAAGTCTTCCGCGGACTGACCCTACACCGCACGGAAATATCTGACTACAAGACCTATTGTCTCCATATCAGTGGACAACACAACGTGCTGGTGGAGAACGTGCATGTGACCACCCCAAAGAGCAAGATGATTGCCGACGCAGTATTCGGAATAAGCAATTCTGTGAGGGTATTTTTCCGCGACGTGACGGTTGACGGTACCTATTCCGGTTACGGCCGTTGGCGCGATTGGGGCTACGCTTTCTCGCTGAACAACCTTTGGGACACCCACTTCGAGCGGGTAACTGCCGACGGAAATTGGGGCGTATTTGGCACTAACAACCTCTCTAACACAACGTTGGCAGATTGCGACCTCAACCGTTTCGACATACACTGCTATGGCCGCGACGCGCTTCTGCAACGCTGCACGTTGCGTCAACGGCAAACCCAATTTTCCTCCATGTACGGCACCTTGACCTTCGACTCGTGCCAATTCATCGACTGCATTCCCGTACGCATTCGCTCCAGCTACAATGCCTATACACCTTTCGACATCGAAATGAACAACTGCACATTCGAACTTACACCACGATACCACTCGTTAGTTAACGTGATGCTGCTCGACACCGCCGACAATGCGCGCCCCGAGTTGAGTGTTAAATGCTGGCCAAACCTGACAATCAACAACTTAACAGTAATTGCGCCCGCGATGGTGCGCACTCTGAACCTCTATGAACCTACTGGCACATTGAGCGAACTCAAAAAGCCTGTAGGATATATTAACAACATATCAGTCAATGGGTTAACCGCATTCCGCCCGAATGGAAAGCCCGCAAAAGTTAACGTAAGACTTTCCAACAAAGAGTTCAAAACGGTTAAAGAGTTAGAATACATCTTCAAACCATTGATGTAGTCGGTTTATTTCCGCGGTTTTCCCGGACGATTTCCACGCAATTGATTGATTCTCTGGCGATTTTCAGGTTTGTAGGCAAAGAAAAAGAGGTGCTGGTCCTGCCGTTCCTGCTTGCTCTTGGGGATATATACCTTCTTGCCCGTATAGGGGTCATAACCAAGGTAATACATGGCTGTGGCGTAGGTCATGGGGGTGGGTGTGAAGTCCTGCACCTGATCGGTCATGAGGTGGAATTTGTGGGTGATGTCGCACAGGTTGCTCATTTTCTCTATGGTGCAACCGGGGTGAGAGGCGATAAAATAGGGGATCAGCTGTTGGTTTTTGCCGCATTTGTGGTTTTCGGCGTTGAAATCCTTCAGGAAATCGAGGAAATGCTCGAAAGAGGGTTTCCGCATCAAGGCCAAAACCTCCGCATCCGTGTGTTCGGGAGCCACCTTCAGGCGTCCCGAGACGTGGTGGCGCACCACCTGCCGCAGATAATCTCGCAGGCCTAATCGCTCCTTCTCTTTCTCGTTGTCGGTCAGCAACATATCATAGCGAATGCCGCTTCCAATGGTGATGTGCTTCACGCCATTGGTGTTCATCACCTTCTGGTAGAGGGCGGTGATTTCGTGGTGGTCGGGCTGCATGTTGGGACACTTATTCGGAACCAGGCAGGAGGGACGCGGACATCTCTCACACTTCGACAAATCCTGACCGTGCATGCGGTACATGTTTGCCGACGGACCGCCCAAGTCGCTGATATGTCCCTTGAAGTAGGGACGTTGCACCAAGTCTTCCACCTCGTGCATGATGGACTCTTCCGATCGGGAGGCAATGGACTTGCCCTGGTGCGCTGCAATGGCACAGAAGCTGCAACCACCGAAACAACCACGATGAATCGTAATCGAATTCTTGATCATCTCGAAGGCGGGGATATCTCCGCGTTTCAAGTACTTAGGGTGCGGCGCGTTCATCATGCGGTCGAAGAGTGCGAAACTGTCCATCTCCGCCTCCGTGGCCACGGGAAACGGCGGACGAACCACCACGAACTTGTCTGTATAAGGCTGGATCAGCGTGCGTTGCATGCGTTTGTTCGACTCCTTCTCCATCGCCACGAAATTTTCCCCATACTTGTGTTTGTCTTTCTGCTCCTCGGCGAAATCGTGCAACAGAATCGGATTTTCGGCTTGATATTTGCCGATACTATTATCTATATAAGCGATTTGGGAACATTCGTGCAGATGGCTGCGCCAATCGGGCTGTTGCATCAGCCAGGCTAATTGTAAAATAGGACGTTCACCCATACCATAGACCAATACATCTGCTTGACTATCAATGAGAATAGAGGGTTTGAGTGAATCGCTCCAGTAGTCGTAGTGGGAGAGGCGACGCATGGAGGCTTCCACCCCGCCGAGCACGATCGGTGTGTCGGGGAAAAGCTGCCGGAGGATGCGGGAATAGACGGTAGTGGCGTAGTCGGGACGGAATCCCGCCTTGCCGCCAGCGGTGTAGGCATCGTCGCTGCGCAACCGTTTGTTGGCAGTGTAGTGGTTCACCATCGAGTCCATATTCCCAGAGGTAACTCCGAAAAAGAGCCTCGGGGTACCGAGTTTGCGGAAATCCCGCAAATCGTCCTGCCAGTTAGGCTGCGGTAGGATGGCCACGCGCAGACCTTCGCGTTCGAGTACGCGCCCAATGACCGCCGCCCCAAACGAAGGATGGTCAACGTATGCATCCCCGTTCACGAGGATGACGTCCACGTAATCCCAGCCCAAGTAGTCGAGCTCTTTTCTGGTAATCGGCAGAAAATGTTTTGCAGCACTTGCCATTGTATTTGCTTATTTCAATCGGCAAAGATACATTTTTTTGACTTTGAATTTTGCCTATAACCAAACCGTTGACCAAAAGCAAAAGTCACATTTGGACGTTTTGAAAAAAAGTGTATCTTTGCCGCCTGAAATTTTGGCAGTACGACTGTCGGGTCCCATAGCTCAGTTGGTTAGAGCAGCTGACTCATAATCAGCGGGTCCAAGGTTCGAGCCCTTGTGGGACCACTTTCTTGAAGAGACGGGATTCACCCCGTCTCTTCTGTTAACAGCTCCGCTTTTTTCTGTTGAAAAATATTTTTCGCAACGGGTTGATTATGTGCAAAAAAATTCTATTTTTGCCGCTCGAAAATTCAGAACGTAAAAAATTAAAAATAGTTAGAAAATAATGGCAAACCACAAGTCATCTTTAAAGAGAATTAGAGCAAACGAAAGAAAGAGATTAGCCAACCGTTACTACTCCAAAACCATGCGTAACGCGTTGAGAGACATTCGCGCTATCAGCGACAAGAGCGAAGCTTCCGCAAAGCTGTCCAACATGACCGCTATGATCGACAAGCTCGCCAAGAGAGGCATGATCCACAAAAACAAAGCCGCCAACCTGAAGTCAGGTTTGATGAAGAAGATCAATGCCCTCTAAACCACTCATCAACGAAACGCCTTTCCGCGTGTCCGTTCCCATACAGGTACGGATGAGTGATTTAGACCCCTTCGTCCACGTCAATAACGGTGTTCAATGCCATTATTTTGATTTCGGACGGAGTTTTTATTTGGAAAAAGTGCTACAAAACCAGGTTGATTGGAAAACCATCGACCTGGTTTTGGTGCATATAGAACTTGACTTCGCTGCGCCCATCGAATTCCACGACCTGCTCGTCTGCGAATCCAAAATCGTGGAAATCGGTCATAAAAGTCTGAAAATGATTCAACAGCTCCGCGAAACCAAGACCAATACCGTGAAAACCACCTGCTACAGCGTCCTCTCCGGCTTCGACCGCACCACCCACCTGTCCATCCCAATCCAGGAGGAATACAAACGGAGAATTCAAGAATTCGAGGGGGATGGCGTAAAACGCTCGATGTAGAGGCGTAAAATTTTGCGCCTCTAACACCTGCATCAATAACCTATAGCCATTACATGATCAGCAAGAACCGTATTTCCCAAATCCGCAAGTTGCACGTGAAAAAGTTCCGTGACGAAAGCCAACTGTTTATCGTCGAGGGATATAAGAGTGTTGAGATGCTGTGTTCTTCCGACTTTGAGGTGGAGGAGGTTTTTGCCACGGAGGCGGCACTCCATGACAACAATTGGTTGCAACGCCACTCCCCCACCCTAATCACCGCTGAGGAGATGTCGCGCATCAGCACCATGCAGACCCCGCCGGAACTCTTGGCCATCGCGCAGCAACGCACAAAACTTCCCGCCATTCCCGCCGAAGAGCGCGTGCTCGCCCTCGACCACATCTCCGACCCCGGCAACCTCGGCACCATCATCCGCACCGCTGACTGGTTCGGAATCCAGCACATCGTCTGTTCCCCCGACTGCGTCGAAATTTACAATCCCAAGACCATCCAGGCCACCATGGGATCCTTCGCGCACGTGTATATGCATAAGAGGCCGTTGGCCACTTTTTTGCGTGAAGAGAGTGCCCGCCGACGTATTCTCGGCACCTTCCTTAACGGTGAGGACATCCGCGGCCTCGATTTCCGTCCGTCCGACATCGTGGTCATCGGAAACGAATCGAACGGCATCTCCGACGAGGTGGCTCAGACTGTTACACAGCGCATCACCATCTCAGCAGCCGTGCAAGACCGTCCCACCGCCGAGTCGCTCAATGCCGCCATCGCCACTGCTTTGGTGATGTACCAATGGCTCGGTTTCTAACCCCCAAAAAAAGGATGTCCCTCTGCATTTTCTTGCCGTAGATTTATTCTACCCATACCACATTTTTTGTATCTTTGCACGCTTTTAGAAAGACTGTTTTGTATGTTCGCAAAGATAAAGAATTATTTCTTACAGAAGCGCCTCAAGGCGAAAAAACCCGACCTTATTCGGGAAGTATGCGCTTTGGAGCATGCGAATACCATCGGCGTGCTGTGCGAAATCACCGACGAAGACTCCTACAAAGCCATCTTTAAAATCTTCACCCAACTGCAACAAAACAACACCGTTGTGCATCTTATCGGCTACATCAACGAGAAATTTGTGCCTTTCTATTGCCTGCAACAACTCTCGGCCGACTATTTTTGTCAAAAGCAGCTCAGCTGGTACGGCGAACCAGACATGATCCAAGTCACTGACTTCATCCATCGCGATTTTGACATCCTTCTGGATTTCAACTACCGCTACCACGCGCCCATCGAGGCCATCCTGCGCACTTCACACGCCAAATTCGTCATCGGCAGCTGCCCAGACTACCAAGATATTTACGACCTGACCATCCAAACCGAAAGCGGCAACTACACCAAGTTCCTCGCCTCGGTATTTACATACACCCAAAAACTCGCTGGAAAATGAAAAAAGATACCAACACCAGATTCAAAGGATTGGGTGTCGCGCTGATCACCCCTTTTCATCAAGACGGAAGCATCGATTTCGCTCGTTTGGAACAGTTAGTGAACCGCATGGTTGACAACGGAGTAGATTACCTTCTTGCGTTAGGTACCACCAGCGAATATCCTACACTCGCGCCGCCCGAAAAAGACGATGTACTACGCTGTATATTAGACACTAACGCCAACCGTCTCCCCGTGATGGTCGGACTGGGCGGACCCAACACGCAGTTCATGATTCGCAAACTGGAGCACCTGGCCGAGTTTGATGTGGATGCCATCCTGACGGTTACCCCTTACTACAACAAACCGTCACAAGCGGGATTAATTGCTCACTACAAGGCGTTTACCTCTGCCACGGATATGCCTGTGTTTCTCTACAATGTGCCGGGTCGCACCTCCTGTAACTTGGAGGCGGCCACCACACTGCGCATCATCGAGGAGTGTCCGAATGTGGTGGGCATCAAGGAGGCTTCCGGCATGATGAAGCAGATTCTGCAGCTGCTTGCCAAACGTCCCGATGGATTCTTGGTGATTTCCGGTGACGACCTGCTTACGCTGCCGCTCATGGCCGCCGGTGCCGACGGACTTATCTCCGTGATGGCCAATGCGTTCCCCGCAAAAGTGGCCGACATGGTGCACCATATCATGGATCAGGAATTGGACGAAGCGCGTAAAATCCACCAGCAGTTGGTGCCGCTCACCGTCAATTGCTTCAAGGAGGGCAGTCCCGCCGGCGTGAAAGCCATTATGTCTGCTATGGATTTGATTGACAATGCATTACGTTTACCGTTAGTGCCGGTGTCAGAGAAGCTGCAAGAAGAAATAGAAAAATTGGTAGCGCAGTAGGGAAGTAGTACACTATCTCTCTATCAGAAACGATGTGCCATGTTGTTTTTCGAGAAATACGGTAATGCATTTGTTAGAATAGCTACTCTCCTCGGGGCGCTGGTTTTCGCTTATGTACCGTTTCTTTTCATTAAAGAAAAACTGTCTGCGCCTTCTTGGTCGCCCGGTTTCTTTGCTTATCTCTGCATATTGATGATGGTTGGAGGTTCGCTGTACATGCTCTACTTCACCCTGTTTTACCATCGGATAAGACGCAAAAGGGAATTACAAGACCGACTTCTCAAACGGGAGCAGCTCAAAGAGTTGGCTGACATACAAGAGGAGCGGTTCCGTAACCCCAGAGACACCACCACCGTTATCCTGTTAGATAACGTAACCGATTACGGGCAGCTGGAGAAACTGATTTTGGACAGTATGACAGGTTACGAGGGTACTCTTGAAAATGTGCCGTTACTTTGGAAACGTGGTGAAGGCAGATATGCCATCACATTTCCATGC
>Ga0310694_10000220_pt1 | contig 83054 bp, 87 predicted proteins | sample 174DNAGHGhighgp2_FD_203884 | JGI IMG/M metagenome (GOLD analysis project Ga0310694, IMG submission 203884) | Sheep rumen microbial communities from Palmerston North, Manawatu-Wanganui, New Zealand - 1742 DNA GHGhigh gp2 (v2) (version 2) | ecosystem: Host-associated > Mammals > Digestive system...
CCAATATTTCTAATATTCGCAGAAATACAGAATAATTAGTATAGCATGTCTTAGGAACTGATGTTGTAACAAAGCATTTTAGATTAGTCGCTGCCTTAATTCTACAGATGCAGTCGTAAAGTTCATCCAGATATAAACATGGTTCACCTCCGAGGAATAACACATCATCGAAACCGTTTGAATGGTCGATGATAGTTCGTGCTATTGCTTTTGGGTCTGGTTTTATAATACCTTTACCCTGGTACTTCATATCAATGCAATGCCTACATCGGTTGTCGCAGGCTGATGTAAAGTGTACGTCGAATGAGTTATATATCCCATCACAACAGTTTACATCCCATTTGAATTTATTTATACCCATAATTTAATGTTTTAATGAATTGGTGAATGTTCCGTTTCTTGTATGTTGCGATTCTATCGCAACCCTATTAGTCAAACCAATCGTGATGGTGTTCTTTGCAATAATTCAGATACCCAGCTACCATGTCTGCATTGTCTATTACATTGCCAACCACCGTCAGATGCTCATCTTTTTGTGTGTATTGGCTGGGTGCCAGATGCCAATGCCTAATAGGTCCGTTCTCGCCATTTAGCAGAATGTAGAAATGGCAACTTGCAAACCGTACCAGTCCATGCGTACAATGACTTCCTGTACTCCAGGCATCTACAATGTCCCCCTCATATACTTCGTTACCATGCTTATCCAGACAGCCGGTAAACTGTCCCACGCTGTTAGGATCTACGCGATACATTTTTGCCGTCCACAGGTTGCCTGGCTCAGAAGCACATGGCAGGTCGGGAACAATAAAGGCTACAGTAAAACCTTCTTTGTTTTTCTCGTTGGTGGCAGTCCCCATAATGAGTGAACCATAAACCCATTCCCCATTATCAAGTCTTTTCCCTCTGTATTTTTTTATTCGTTTCATAATTCGTGTTTGAAGTAATAAGCGTTTTCAGTATTGCTATAAGTGATGGTGGCCAGTAGTGGATAAACATCTTGGCCATTAAATTCAAACAGTTGGTCGTATATATATGGATAAGTCTTTCGATAGAAGATGATACTCCTTTCCAGATTGTCATCTGCTGGTAAAAAACTCATCATACACGTTTCTTCATCTTTATGGAATTGCACATTTGTTATAAGCAGATCGTAGTCTTTCTTGTGAAATACCTGATTGGCAAATACTGGCATAGGCTTAGGGCCTGTCTTTTTGAGTGTCTGCAGATTTTTCAGCGTTTTTCTTTTCTTAGGATAAAAAGCTACGAAAGCAGCTATCATAGCCACGATACCAATAGCTGTACTGACGATGAAATCGGTGGTATCTTTATGGGTAAAGATGGTGAATGTCATGGCACCTGGGAATAACACCATGAATATCCAGAATGCCCATTTTCGCATTGTCATTGTTCGCTTCATAATTTAATGATTTAATGAATTATTTTCTTTCCCAATATCCGTTCATAATCATGTCTGAACAGTTGGCAATGTCTAATATCTCTTTATGACTTATAATCGTTAGATGATGTGGCCCAGAAATGATATAGGTCCTATTTTCGTCTGCATATTCATCGCGGAATTGCCCAACAGTTATACCCTTTCTGGGTGCTCGATGTCTGTTATACCCTAATTCTTTAAGATAGGGAGTATAGACGCTTGGGAAATTCCATCTAACAAGTCCCTTCGATGAGCACCAACTAATGACATCCAAGAAAGCCTTAGTCCATGTGACACCAAAGAAGTAAGCAAAAGCTCTCACTACACAGTCATTAGCATTGTGAAGCCCCCTTGGATTGGGGTTATAGTAAGCATATCCTTTCATATCTTTATATCATTTTATTCATACTAACCATGTACCCCTCCTGTCCTTCAGGATTCTCGTCGTAAATCTCAAATCCTAACTTTCTATACCAGGGTATTAGGAAAGTTCCCTTAGCGGCACAGAGATAAATCTGTTCACATCCTTGCTTCTTTGCCAGTTCCTCTACCATCTTCATTAGCTTGGTCCCCATGCCTTTCTGACGTTCCTCTTCCAGAACTATCAGTGAACAAATACCACCGGCATCAGGACGTTCATTCTCAATTCTCAGAACCACAGAACCCTTACCACCCTCGACGATGATGGTAAACGACTTACCCCACCACCATAGGTTTTCGTGGATAATCTCTTTACACTGTTTCCTTTCCCATACAGAACCACGATGGAAGAACAGCTGTGCCACACGCTTTTCTTCAGGAGAAAATCGACTACGATATTGCTCTTCCTCCACGATAGCCTCTTGCACAGCCTGTTTCAGTTTCATTAGCTTTTTGAAATCTACCATATCTCTGTTTCGTTTATTGTATGTTGCTATGCCATAGCAACCAGTTATTTCACTTCTCTAATCAGTGTCAGCCGCTCTGTAAAGTACGCCTCACACCTAATCAACTTACCCTTTTTATCCCGCTCGTGGTTACGGTATCTTATCTCCGTGCCGTCGAGGAACAGCTGACAGTTACGCTTCGACGACATAAACAGTCGCCATTCAGCTTCCAGATACACCCACTCTTCACCCTTGGGCTTAGAGTCAGTCATCAGTCGCTCCATCAACTTCTGCCCCATGTCGCGGGCACCCTGGTAGTAGGAGGCATACATGGCCAGTCGTTGCACACTGATTTTTACCTCGTGCTCAACGGCAAACATTCTCGCCCGCTCATCCTGCCTACGTTCCAGGATCTCCCGCGCCTGCTCGATGATTTTATCCTCTTGCTTCGTGTTCATCCCTTAAAAACTCCCCAAAAAGTTATATCCTTCAGGCAGACTATCAATGATGGCATCCATTTCATCTTTGAGTATAGCCTTCTTCTCTTCGTCATCCTCACAGATAGCCTTGGTCAGGTTACACAATACCTCCGTCATCTTCTGATTCACAGCAACCAAACGGTCTATTGGATGGATCATTCTAAGATGACGAGGGTCCCATACTACGGTAAGTACGTCTTCTTTGCTGTCGTCATTCACGCCAAAACCACGCATGTTAAAGTAGTCGATGAGCATCAGGTAATCATCACCCAAATTTTCAGCAGGTGTCCCCTTGAAGTTCAGTTCTACTCTTGTTTTACCATTGTCAGCAGCAGCTTCTACCTGCTTCAATAGGTTCTTCACCCATTCTTGTTGCTCAATAGCCTGGCAGGTTTTCTCCTGCACTTCTTTTGAATTAAACTGTACCATAACTTAATGAATTTATGAATTACTCTTGTTTCGTCTATTGCAAGGCGATTCTATCGCCGCCCTCTGTACTGTCTGTTGCGATTCTATCACAACTCTATCGTAAAGTTCTCACTCTCCACTCTTGTCCTTATCAGTCTCAGCCTATCGTCCCCGTCACTCAGGTTCGCATTCAGCCAGTCCTGGATATTCTCTTTCACAAACTCCGCTGCATCCTTAGCAGGGTAGTAGTCACCAGCAGGGTACGTCAGCTCTACCTCCACCTTCAGCGTCTTAGGCATCTTATGCTCCCTCGCCAGCTGCTCGTCAGTCTTAGCCCATAGCCCGATGGCATCCTCCATCAGCTTTTCATCGTCAACCTCCCTTTTGGGCTGACTCATATACAACTGCTTCCACTGTTCGCATCGGCTCGCCCATTCCTTACGCAGATACTCTGGCACAGGTATCACTCTGTCAGGAATACTGCCCAAGGCAGACGGACCGGCACATCCATTGATGCCGGCGTTTAGGTAAGAAAAACCAGTAGGCATTTCCCATAGTTTTCCCCATAAACCTTCACGCCCGAAGAAAGGCTTTTTATCACCAGGTTTCGCCGGTCGCCACCAGTCCTCTTCCTTAAAGGTGATATCCCTCGCTGTCTTACCCAACTTCTCTGGATGCGCCTCCAAATCCTTGAACCGCTCCTTCAGATAGGTAATCTGCTTCTGTATATCTTCTTTCGTGGGTTCCGTTATATGCAGCCCAGGTCTCTTCATAATGCAGAAGTTTTCCACCGTCAGTTTCTCCACTGCTGGCTTCAACTTCTCATACTCCTCTACTGTCAGTCCCCTAACAGGACCGAAACCGCTCTCTTGGCATTCCAACCGCCATATAACCGACTCCACCCACAACTGATGGCAATAGATATACGAGTCTTTCATATCGTAATCTTCTGTTCGGTATATCGTCTGTGCAGCTTCTTTGTTTGTCATAAATTTATGAATTGATGATTTTTTGATAATGTTCCTTTGTTAATCTATGCCACCAACCTTCGGAGTCTTGGCAGAGCATCTGACCGCTCTTCACGAAAGCGAACTTGCAATTTCTGCGCTCTCCGTTTGGATATAGTTTATCCTCACGAAGTTCATAGAGCACTTCACCGCCTTTGAGCTTACGACAACATTCTACTACATCGAGGTTAAAGATAAGAGTGCTTATTTTGTCTGGAATCTCGATGGCGAGACTAAATTTTTTCTTTGCCATAGCCTTTGGGGTAAATATGTGTAACGCCGTCTGAGTCTTTGACTATCTTTTGTCCTGCTATATCCTTCAGATAGATGTCATCTTTAGGATGTTTCAGGTCGTATGCCAGACTGAGGATGTATTGTGCCAGTCCTTTCAGCTCTTTATAACTCTTGAATCGGAGTTTGATACTGTTTGGCTTATCCATGCTAACAGCAGTAAGTTTCATGGCGAAAGCCTTGCCTTTTTCCTCTGACAATTCGCACAGAATTTCGTGCTTGTGATATACTTTTTCTTTTGCCATAATTTTATGAATTTATGAGTTAATGAGTTTTCTTACAGGGACAATTAGCATAGTGCTCGTAAGTCCAGTTGCTATATAGCCCTGGGCGTGAAGCCATATAGAGATGCCCATTCTTTTTTGCTATGCAGTAGGTGTTGTATTCCTCTACAATCTCGAAGCCGTCATGTTCGAGGTCGTATTCTTCGCAGTGTTGCAAGACTACTGCCAGAATAACCAGGAAAGCGATAACCATAATGACTTTGACAATCTTATCCATGCTGATGTATATTTATGGTATAACACACAAATCTATGCCCATTGGGTCATGTTCATCGCAATATGCTTTGCATTCTTCGAGAGTGCCGCTGAATGGATATTCGTGTTCGTGGTGATTCCAGACAGCGTGAGTCTTTGCTTTGGCCAGTTTATCCTTAAAATCCTGACTGTTTACGTCCATGTAAGCACGAAGTTTTAGCGCATCGTGAGGATTAAAGTGTAATGATGGCGTTTTGTCGATGATTTCTTTCATCACGGCCCAATAGGTGTTTTGTTCCCATTTGTTAGCAGGACGTGCGCGACCATCTGCACGGGTTACAGCCTTGCGCTCTACGATGTCAATGCCATTAAAGGAAAAGATATGCTTATTGTTTCTTGGATTCAGTCCGAGAGACATAAACACACAGTTGCTTCCCTGTATTCTCATCAGAGTGCCAGGGCGATATATTCGCTTGTAATTTCTATTCTTCATAAATTTATGAATTGATGATTTCCTCAATAGGTTTGTCACTCTTTACACCGACGATGATCTCAGCAGTCACAGTGTCCTGGTGAACATCCTCGAAGTCGTGGTGAATCTCTACCAGTTCGGTGTCTCTGATGCTTTCCATGAGTTCCTGTTTGGCCACCGTTTCCATGTAGTGAAGGCGACGGTTACGCTCCATTTCGTCAAATCCCGTCAGGAATGACTTTTCTCTCTTCATCGTACTTCTGAGGATTTCCATACGGACGTGTTGACCGTTAATCTGAATCATGGGATTGTAACGGAATGGATCTTGCATTTCAGTGATCTTTCTGGTTAGCTTCGCATTCTGCTCTACCAGCACTTTGCCACCCTCGTAAAGTGATTCAATCTCCTTCTTCAGCCGTCTGTTCCAAACTCTGAAAGCAAAGTTTGACAGGATGATCAGGAAATAGAGTAGGTCGAGAATGGTGTGATAGGTGTCGCCCTTGATATAGGCTGCCACCGATATAGCCAACAGTCCGACGATAAGCAGGATGTTGAACGTCCAGAAGCAAATAGTCTTTACTCTCTTCATAATGATTACTTGATGATAGGTTTCTCTACTGTGCGCCACCATACTTTCTCAAACTCCGGCTCACAGATAATTTCTTCTGCACCTTCATAGTCCCAGACATGGAAGAATGGGGCCTTGATGCCTTTGCTCTTGATATGGTCGTTACTGACAAACTTTCCGTAACGGATGGTGTCATCCTCTTCTGTATAGACAGCAACGCAATCACCTACCGTCGGAGGTAGCTCTGATGCTTTCATCCATGGCCAGCGGTGGATAGGTCGCTTGATCTGAATGTCGGTGCCGGCTGTCGGGCCTCCGTCGGCATCACAGGTGTAACGCTGGCTCTTATCCCCCTCACTAATTATCATGTGGACTTTTGAGCGGTGCCAGTGCTCGATGCAGCTCTTTGCCCAATCCTCTACGAAAGCCTGCTGTTGCTGTGCATCGGCAGCTTCCTCATTGTCTTCATACCAGGTGGTAGTTCTTAATTCGTACTTTGCCATAATTATAGGTGTCTTTTGGTCATCTGTTTCTCCAGACGTTCTTTCATGGCTTTGGCCGTTACAACAGCCCTGTCATGTTCTTTGGGGTCACGAAGCAGCTTACAGATGCGGTTTACCTGTTGGGGTGTCACCACCATTTCCGTAGCGGTGTTGATGGTAACACTCCCGCCAGTAATAGGATATTCTTTTAGCATTTAATGAATTGATGAATCTATGAATGATTACCCGAAGTCGAGCATGGATTTTTTCTGCTTCTGCTGAAATTCCTCGTGGTACATCTGCCAGATGTCACGGTAATGGTTGATGTCATCCATCAGTTTGCCACGCATTTGTTTGGTGACATTCTTCTGCTCGTTGATGGCAGCCTGTCGGTTGTCGGCACTGAGCATCTGACGCAGGCAGTGGCCTACGATGGTACGAGTGCCCCAGCCACCGAAGCTGAAGTTACTCTCAGGACAGATAATCGTATCGCCACAATAGGAGTACCAGATGTTATCCTCGATGGTGTAGAAGTTGACGGCATCCTCACCGATAATCATCAGTACGTCGGGTGCATCCTTATAGATGGCGGCACAGAGGGCAACGCCTTTCCAGGTCTCTAACTTCACAAACAGCATGTCATCCAATAGCTGCTGGTTGCGCAACAGGTCAATAAGCAGCTCATTGCTGGAGTCAGCACATCCGCGCTCATCGAAATGGAGTTTCAACTGATCACCGTTATTGCCACCGTAGAGCCATGTAAGGTAGGCATGGAGAATCTTATCATTCCAGGATGGGAGCATCTGGCGCACCTCTTCCTGGTCTGCTTTGTCGAATACCAGTTTGGTAAGGTCAAACTCAATGCAGTTGGCCCAATCTCTAAGGTAGGGTTCAGGTGACAGGCGCACACAGTTGCTTTCCAGTCCTAACAGCTCGTGGGTCTGTGTGCCAAACTCCTTTTGGAACTCATCGAATACCTTATTGGTGATGTTGGCAAAGACAGGACCTAATAGGTCAAAACGAGCCTCGAAAGTGTCGATGCGCTCTGTCAGTGTCGGCTCTTTCACCTCTGCCAGTTCCACCGTCATGTCACCATCGGCATCCCTCTGCTCCTGGGTTTTCAGGAAGGTGTCGAGCATCTGCTGGCGACGTTTCAGATCATCTTCGGCCATCATCAAACGGATTTTGTCTGAGGTGGCTCTGTCTGGCTTCTGGCCAGGCTTCAGCTCGTTTAGTTTACTTTGGTAGAATTGTTCCAGTGTGATGGCCTTTACCTGATACTGCTTGGCCAAAGCAGAAAAGTTTTTCAGCGAATTGTTCTGCTGATAAAACTCCACCACGGCACAAAGGTAGTCGTGGAATTTCTTTAATCTCTGTTCGTTCATATATAAATTAAGTTTGTGGGTTATAGTCTCTTGTGCCTGTTCTGTAGTCTCTGCCTTCTGGCGTTTCTTCTGCTCTGCTTCCTCTTGTAAGGTTTGCTGACGCTCTGCCTCACGTCGTTTCTGTTCGGCGATCTTCTCTTCACGAAGCTGCTGGGCGCGTTCCTTTTCCTCGGCCTCGCGCTGGCGGTTCTCTTCGTCGATCTTTTCCTGGGCCACTTTCAGCTGCTCTTTCCATGCCTCCAGTTTTTCCTCGGCGGCCTTTGCTTTGGCATCTGCTTTCTCGGCTCGTTCACTCCAACCAAAGGGAGCACCCACCAAACGATTCTCTTTCACCATTCGACGGGCTACGCAGGGATTGATGCTGCTGCTCGATGCAGGGATAGTCCTGCCGTCAGGATGTTTCCAGATCTGATGCTTGGTGGTACGGTCGAGTACAAAGCCATTCTTTTTCAATAGCCGCTCCCAATCTTTCTTGCTGATGTTATGTAAACCTCCCATAATTATTCTGCATGAATAAAACAGTCTCTCGTTTCTTCGTCGCAATGCTCAATAGTCTGGATGTCTCTGCTGGGGCAGAAGGCACCGTATTGGTCGAATCGCTCACAGATACTTGCTAAACCGCAGTTTACACCGTGACATTTCATAGTTGTTTGTTTTTTGCTCATAGGTTAATAGTAATAGTTACAATGCCTTCTTTCACTTTGATTTCGCCCGTCCATCCTCTGCGCTGCAATTCCAGTGCAAGCTCTTTGTCGGTAAAACCGTCAAGTGTAATTTTTTGTTCCAGGGCAGGTGATGTTTTGCCCTGGGTGCTTGTGATATGGCCTCGATCCATCAGCAAAGGTAACTCCTGCTCTGTTGGTTTGGCCTCTGGTCTCTTTTCGGCCTCCGTTTTTGAAACGTCAGTTTTGGGTTTCTCCTTTTTTCTCGCTGGCAATGGTCTTGCTGTCGCGTTTGCTTTCGCCCCGCGCCCCCGCATATCATCCGCTGGATTAAAGGTGTCGATGTCTTGCTCATCGCACCAATAGAAGCCACCGGCGGGACGGCCTTTCAGAATGGCACGGTCAATGTTCCAAATTCCAAGCTCTTTCTCAGCAGCACCTTTCTTGGGCCAAATCTTAATCACCTCCAGTGTGCTCATGTCGATCTGAGCAACTGGTCTCGGCGCACGGTTCCGGCTGCGCCCCAGCCTGTCAACATCCTGTTTCATATCGTTATTGATTTTTGGAAATTTTTGGTCTGTTTTTGGCCGCTCGGCCTTTGGACGCTTGCTACCATCTGGACGCAAGAGTTCCTGTGTCGGTTCTGGAAATTTTTGTTCCAAAGCAGGCTCTTTTCGTTCTATTTTTAACCGCTCGGCCTTTGGACGCTTGCTACCATCGGGACGCAAGAATTTCCGTTCTGAAATGTTCCTTTTTTGTTCCGAATGTCCCGTATGCTGTGATATCGTCACAGTCTTATCTTTCGTTAGGTCGCTATACTCAAATTCAGGCTTTACACCTGAGAACTTCAACACATGCACTACTACACTGGCACCTTTCACCTTATCGCTGAATCCCAGCACAGCCTTGCTGATGGCCTCCATCAGTATATCCTTGGTCAGCTTCTCGCATGGCTCATCGTAGAGCGTCTTGAAAAGGCGATCGAATATCCAGCGCGTTTTAGTGGCAAAAACCTTGATGTCTTCCTGCTGGCTCCAGCTTGTATGTGCTTCCTTCAGTGTCATGCCTGATTTCTTCTATATCCTAATGCTCGCATCAATGCCTGCGTCTCTTTGATACCAGGAATGTGGGCGTACTCGGTGCTCACGTCTAAGATCTCCACCTGTCGCAGACTGTAACGGGTGGTGCAGTATTCTGTGCGCCACATGCCGGCCACATCGTCGGCATGTGTTGGCAGTCCATCGGGTAAGTCTTTCTCAGGATCACGATACCAGGCCCGTGTCTTCCTGAAGGCTCCATCCTGCACTTCCATCTTTACGCAAACATCCGTGTCGATGTTGCCACTGAGCCAGTGGATAGCCTGTGCCGGTTCGTCGGGTGTAAAGCAGAAGCCACGGCTCTCTGTGCGAAAGCCTTTATGTTTGCTCTCGTTGATGAGCGTCTGCCCTGCTTCCAGTCGCCGCAATTCCTCGCGGCTCATAAATCGGTAAAGTATCATTTCGTGTTCAGCAGATTAAAACCTTCTTATACTACAAATCTCGCTTGCAAAGATACGAATAAAACCCCGATTTGACAAATTAAAACAGAGTTAATTTAGTAAAAAGAAACAATTTTTGCATTTTTACCAAGATTTTTAATCAGATTTCCCCTAAAATTCATTATCTTTGCAACCGAAATCCGATTTTTAATCTGTCCCAAAAATGGCAAAGCAATATTATTACTACAAATGTGATGAGTATAGCAAGGTAGGCCGTGCCCTTGGTAAGTTCTGGCGCAAGGTCGTTCAGGCTGCCTATCGTGCCGATGCCTATGCTAAGAAGTATGGTGCCTGTAACTATGAGCAGCCCGTCCAGTTCTTTGAGGGCGGTGTTGACTATCTGATTTTTGAGACTACCCCTGATGAGCGTGTTTGGCGTAAGAAACTGGTGGCAAAGGATGGTACGGCCCTTTATGAGCCTAATTGTATGTACCGTGCAGACATTCTGGTGATTCCTGATGACCGTTTCCATCCGTCGAATACCTGGAATAAGATCTACTCAAAGAAGCACCTGACATGGGAACAGGCAAAGCCGCAGAAGACGTTAGACCAGTGGGCGGCCATCGCTAAGATGAAGCGTACCGATGACCGCGAGAAGGATGCAAAGGCTCTCGATGAGCGTATGTCTCGATACTCCTTTGTGTCGTATCTGGAGTTTTATGGTGATGAGTCTGTGCCTCGCAATATGAGCAAGGCCGACTGTCCGGCATGGCTTCGTCGTGCCATCCGTGCCGAACAGGACCGCCAGGCATTGCCGGTGGTAGAAGTCTATCCGCTCTTTGCTTTGCTGGATATGAAGCCAGAAGGTGAAGGCGTAGTAAACATGTCGGTAACGCCTAATTTCTTCCTGTATGGTGACAGTTACTATATCTGTGCTGAATACCCCTGCTTTGCAGAGGGCTTGCATACCATTATGGAGGGGCTATATACCTATAAGCAGAATATGGCTCTTCGTCAGGAGAAAGCAGAGTCTTAACCTCTATATATAATAATAATGTATGGGTAAGAAGAAAAAGGACGTTTACGAGGAAGCAAAGCGCGAGGGTGCTACCATTGAGGATTATATCATTCCTCAGAAGGTGCAGGCGTTCATAGATGCCTACGAGCCGGTGGCACAACAGAAGTTTGCGACTACCATCTTTGATGAAACCAAGCTCCGTGCTTTCTTCAAGGCGTATATTACGACGCTGGGCGATCCGCTCGTGGTCTATCTGACCCGTCTCGAAAATGCAGGCTTTAAGATGCAGGTATCTACTCAGAATGAGCCTGCTATCTTCGTTACAGAGAAAGCCGTCGGTGGCTTCTCTATGCTGGAAGCGTTATAACTGATGAATTGTTTTTCATAAGAGATTTGTTTTAGTAGATTAGTTTTTAAGTAGTTTGTTTGGTACAGCGGTATCTCAGAAAATCAAAGGTAATTCATGGTATTAGATTTAAGGTTGGCCACCCGTCCCGTCGTGATGATGTGACAGGTGGTTTTTGGGTTACTTATGGTCAGGTCCGTCGGCTGCTATCCACATGGCCTCTTTTTGTTCGCGTCCCTGCTGGTAGAACTTTGACAGCTCCGCATTCTGCCGCTCGATGATATCCATCAGCCGATTGCGCTCTGCGTCGAAGCTGGCCTGACAGTCACGCCTTATCCTGTCCTCACGCTCATGGTGCTCACGCTCCGTAGCCCGCATTTCGTTGGCATGTTCCAACTGCATCCGAAGTATGGTCTCTACCAAGTTCTGTTGTTCTGCCGTGGTGCCTGCTGCTCTTCCTGATGGATCCTCCGTCTCTGGTATCAGTTTGTCCGCGTTTGTCCGTTGCCCCAGCTGCATCAGTGCTTCGTCGCGCCGGTGCTGTTGCTCACTCTGCCTGGCCAGTCCCTCGGCAACAACGGTGGCCTGTGCCTGTGAACTGATCTGCCGCTCTGTTATTCGCGTTTCCACGATGCCCCTGCCGCGTCCCTCCTTGATGCCGTAGCCGTCAACGGGTAGCGTCTGACTGTTGCTGTCGGGTAGGGTAGGGCGTATCTCTGCCGGCATACCGTCACCATCAAAGAAGAATCCGTCTAACGGAATGTTGTAGTAGTTGCAGAAACGCAACATTGCAGTCACATGGACGGGAACTTTCCCATCCAGCCATTTGTTCAGTGACACATAGTCACCACACCCCAGGGCTTCCAGCAAGTCCTTTTTGGCGAGCTTGTGGCTATCCATGAATTGCTGTAGATAGCCGTAGTTGTACGAGTAATCCATACTGTTTGCAATTATATTTATTTAACACTAAAATGATACTCAACTGCGATTAAAGCCTTTATATTAAAACCTTTCCGAACTTATTAAAAACATACCCTCAAAATATTAAAACTTGGTTAAAATGTTAAATCTCGAAAGAAAAACCGATTAAAACCTTGTTTTTACAAAAATAATTCCTTACCTTTGCGCAAAAATACAAAAAATCATCCGAATATCAACATGATTATCGAGAAATTAACACAACCAGGAGCGCATTTGAACTGCGACGATTTGACTCCTAATCAGAAGAAACTCCTTTGGGAGATAATGAAACGGCATGGTGCATCACAGGGATTTGCTTATGATCGCTTCTTTAAGGAGGGCTTTGCCCTTTGGGAACTGACGGGTATTGCTGCCATTAAACGTAAGTTCCTGAATGACCATTTTTCAGAACTCTTCCCCGATCAGGCTGCCGAACCTGAAGCATCTGCTTCGATTGACATCCTCGACACCGTGGTAGCCACTAATGGTGAGTTTTACCGTACCCTCGGACGTACCTTTGGCATGAAAAAGGTGTTTACTGACCACATGGGTACGCTGGGAATGGGTAGCAACTCGGTCCTCAATAAGTTTTCCACTGACGATTGGAAAGACTATGAGCGTATCGGTGTGCAGGCTGTGATGCAGGAATTTGAAACGGAAGTAGCGACACTGGTTAATGGCGACTAATGCAGCGACGCTTCGAGAAACGGAAACGTGGACGGCCATTGAAAGACCGTCGAAAGCACCTTCAGATAGCAGCGACTATTGACTATCGGGGAGCTAACGACGATGTGCTAACCTTTGTTTTCCGTGGTGCTGGTCAGCAACTTCTCACTAAAGTTTTCCAATATCTCGTAGGCCATTCTTACGGCATTGCTCGTGAAGCTGTCGTTACTGAGGAACATGATATTATCCGTCGCAACGGAAAAGGCTACTGGCGTATAGCAGCAGAGATTCACGACCCTAACTATCACTTTGCATCGTTAGATGATATGCAGCTGCTCATTGATGCCACCCTGCACCGCCTCCATCCCTGCACCGTCCACTGGATGCCCATCGAGAAGTTCTTGAATGTTTAGCATGTGGCTATGGCATAGCCACCAAAAAAAAGAAGATATGAAGATAATTGATGTTACTATCGACCTTGAAACTTGCTCACTCGCTGCGAATGCTGCCGTGATGCAGGTGTCTGCCGTGGCATGGAACAGACATGCCTCCGATGCCGACGAACTGTTTGTAAAGAACATCCCCGCCTTTGATGCCCGTGTCGATCTGCGCTCGTGTGTCATGGATGGTTTCGACTTCGACCGCGAGACAATCAAGTGGTGGAGCAATAAGTCTCAGGAACTCAAAGATGAGATTACCAATGGCGACTGCTACCCCATCAAAGAGGTGTTTGAACAGTTTGCCCAATGGATGACTGAGGTCAAGGAATACAGCCAGGCTGATGTAGTATGCCTCTGGGCACAGGGTGCCGACTTCGACATTGCCATCCTGCGCCATGTGCTCAATAAGTATGGTATCAAGTTGCCTATCAGCTACCGTGACTTCCGCGATGCCCGTACCTTTATTGCAGAGGTGGGTAGTCGCATGTTACTGGAGGATCATGTCGATGGTATTGCCGACCATGGTAAGGTATATGCAATGTTACCCGATTTTCCAGAAAAGGCAGATGTGCATAATGCACTCTTCGATGCCAAACGCACCACATGGTCACTCTGGCATGTAATCTCTTCTATCCCCGACCGTCAATGATGCGCGTATGATTTACGACCCATTGATAGATGAATTGGCTGCGCTGCCGCTAAACCTTCTCGTGACTCCTGCCGATCAGCAGACAGAGGAAGGCCAGACGGCGTGTTGGTGCCCGTTCTGTAAGGGTAATGCCGGCTCTACTCCACACTTTATTATCTATAACCGTAAGCGTGGTGGACTGTATGGCAAACCTGTAGAACACTGGTTCTGCACCAAGACAAAGCGAGGTGGCTATGGTGCCATCGAACTCTATGCCGCCATGAAGGGGCTGGGGTACTGGTGGCGCAAGGATAGTCACTCAGCACAGACATTCATCTGTGTGGGTGAAGATCTGCGTCAGGCTTGCTTGCAGCTGGCTATGCTGGCCGGTCACACCAAGGAAGAGGTGGGCGAGAAATGGCCACAACTGCTGAAACGTGACTACAGAGAGACGGCCATCCGTCCCCAGGAGCGTGTTACATTTGAACCGAAGACGGGCTTCACACCGCAGGACCTTGCAGCACTCGGCTGTACTACCTGGCTTGACTATGACGGTGTGGAGCATTACGGTTTCGAGACGGGGAATAAGGATGCCGGTTGGCATTTCGACCCTGCCGACATCCAGCGTGACTTTAAGATCTCAGCTGTCGGTAAGGTGACGCTGCCTGCCGTCAGTCGTAAGGGCGAGCCGGTATCAGAGGTGTTGGTGAGCACACCATGGAACCCTATCTTTGTGGCTCTCGTGGATGATGAGACTGAGGATAGCGGATCTATTTTCTTCCCTGCCCTGGGCATACCGCCTATGGTGTTCTGCAATACCGATGAGCACACATCGGCCAAGGTGAGCCGATGGCTGGCAGGCGATAAGGTGTTTGTCCGTGCATTGGAGCTGAAGACCTCAGAGAATACGGGTGTCCGTAAGGCTATTCAGGAACTCGATCCAGAAGAGCGTGTCACAGAGGTAAAACAGGAGTGGCAGGAGTCTTCAGATAAGAATGGTAACGTGAAGATGGAGCTGGTGGATGTTCCGCTTCGTGATAAAGACATCAAGGCAAAGGCGATTATCTATTGTCCGTCGGCTCCTGATGCCGTGGCCACTTATTATCACATGAAGGCTTTGCGCCATACCTACCCCAAGCAGTTTGGCTCTCGTTGGTATCATGTATGTTTTCCCTATGGTGCCGTGCCGTTCTCTCCAGTGCATTATAATAAGATGCACCGTTTTGCGGATAATATCTACACCCTTTTCCCGTCGGCTACCAAGCAGACATTGAAAGCGCGTGACATCAGCTGCCGCTATCGTGACGTGCTCCGTGCCGAACTGCCAGAGACCATCGGCGACCGTGCGCACCTCTATTTCCCGCGTCTCTATTGCCATCCTGTGCAGACGGTCAGTGAGTTTTTCCTGGCCTATCAGATGTTACCCCGTGAGGCTTACCAGAATGACGAAGACATCAACCGCCTTTTTTCATCATGTATTACGTCGGCTCTCAGCAGCGACCCCTTCGAGCGCAAAGAGAAAAGGGATAAGAATGGTATGGTGAAAGAGGTGTATTACACCATCAATCCTGCTACCCTTTGGGAGTTTATGGCCAGTGCTGGCTATGCCCGTGATGTGCGACCCGATGAGCCGGATAAGATAGGCCGTTATGTGCATATCGACGGCCCATTTGCTGACGAACTGGAACCGTCATCAATGGTGCAGGCCACCATTGAGCAACTGAAGGCGTATGCCCGACAACTCAATGACTCACGCCCTGGTATGCCTGATGAGTACGAGCTGATGGTGCAGGCCGTGCTTCGTGCCAATAAGGAGATCAACGAGAAGACCATTGCCTCGCTGCCCAGCGTGAAACTCAACTATGCCGATGGCTATGGCCGTCATGTTGAGCATTTCTTCTATGACAATGGGGCCTTGCGCATTACGGAGAATGAGATTTCTATGCAGCCCTACGACCGCATCGACTTCAATGTTGAACGTGCAGAACTGTTGCATTGGAATATGACACCGATTAAGAACCTGCCTTTTGAGATCTCCGAGAATCCTGAGTATCGCACCCGTCTGGAGGCTATCAAGAATAAGCGTGAGCAAAAGGATGACAATGGTAAGCCGCTCTATACTTTACAGCAACTGGCACAGGATGATAACGACCTGGCACTTTGGGCACAGAGCCACCGATGGATAGTGGACTGGAAAGGTAAGAATGAAAACGAAATGTGGCCTGCCCTGCGTGTCATTCGTGGCTTCGCTAATGAGGAATGGGAACAGGAACAACGACTGTTGCACGATGGTAAGCAGTTCTCAGTAGAGGAACAGATGGAACTCGACTGTCGCTTTACCAACCTGATATTCTGCCTTGGGCGTATGCTTTGGCGTTACCGTGACAGTAAGAGCAACTGCATCAGTTATCTTATTGAAAACGTGGTGTCGGCTGCTAACCGTGCTGAAGGTGGCTCTGGCAAGTCAACATTCGTGCGCGTGTTTGCTGGCTGTGCCGCCCACATCCTGAATATCAATGGTCGTGACCTGGTGAGTAACAAGGAGTTTTCGGCTAACCTCGCAGAATACCAGCATCACAAACACCGTGTAGTGCATTGGGAGGATGTGGATGCCAGTCTTGACTTCGGAAAGCTCTACAACTTGACAACAGGTGATTTCTCCGTGCGTTATATGTATAAGGATAGAATCACTATCCCATTGTCTGAGGGGCCTGGTCATGTGGTGACTTCCAACTATCCCTTGCACGATCTTGATGACTCTACCATGCGCCGTGTGTGCCTGGGTGGTTTCTCACACCGTTTCTGTGGCCAGAATATTATGAAGAATAAGGCAGCGCGTTATATCTCTGACATTATGCCGGACTTTAACGCTGTGTCGCCTGAAAAACTCTCTGCATCGTCACGCAACCAGATAGCCATGATCTGTGCGCTGGCGGTGCAGTTTGTTATGCGCTACGATGAAAAGGTGGATGCCCAGAAGAAATACATGGAAGAGCGTACCCTTACACAGACGCTTACGCCTCAGTTCCTACGCTTTGCCCGTGTGTTCTTTGCCCAGGAGCATGTCTATGGCGTGCCTATCGACCTCGATTCCATGCTGGAGGAATACAAGGCCGACTTTGCAGAAGCCAGCAAGAGCCGTGATGATTCCTTCTCGCCGAAACGCTTTAAGGAGCGTGTGCTGTCCTACTGTGAGACGGCTGGCATTCAGATGAACCCGCCGCAACTCTTCAAGAAAGCGGATGGTAAGGTGCTGAAGAAAGCAGAACAGACCAACTACTTTGCTCATCAGGCATGGCGTACCCGTCGCTACTTTGATGGACGAGAGTGGGAGGATGACCAGACTATCCAGCCGAAACAGATACGCGAATTGACTCGTACAGAACATGCGGTATATTTCTATCGCATTGGTAAGGATCAGATACCGGCCAATAACGACGAACTGATGAAAAAGTATGCCGTCTTTATCACTCAGCCCGACCCAGCACCGATTACTGACGATAACGGTAATATCGTGACACTGACAGAAGAGGAACAGGCCCGCTGGCGTTCTTATCTGGATTCCCGTCAGCGTAAGCGTGTGGCTGGTGGCTCTGCCGTGCCTACGACTGCTACCGCAACCGATGGCTCTCCGTCGGCTCCACCCCAGGAAGATGATCTGCCCTTCTAAACTCGAAATAACGTAATAACGTAATAACAACAAAAAACAAAAAAGATTATGGCTCGTTACAGATTTTCTATCGACGTAGGCACCTTTATTGGTGCAAGGTTTTTGAACTTAACGCTTACCGAGGGTGGCAAACCCATCCCTGGCATTTTCATTCCTGCCGGCATCAATGGCATTGAGGTGCAGACTGACAGCCGCGATGAGGGTAAGCGTAATCCATCCGGCATTCGTGCCTTCCTGAACTTCCAGCAACGTATTTGTAACAACAAGTACATCGACGCTGTGAAGCAGTCGCTCATGCGCAAGGGTGAGGAAATTACTCTCTACAATGTGCCCGCTTATCAGGTGGCCTACACTCTGCCTGAAGAGAAGCGTAAACCTATCCGTGAGGCATTGAAGAAACGCATCTTGGCCGAACATCCTGAGTGGAAGGATCAGACCGACACACAGGGCACAGACCTCTCTCGTGCTATCTCTACGCTGATGCCCTATCAGGTAGGCGACTCTTATCTCATGGAAGAGCAAAACGCACAGCAGCCGCGTAATGCTTCTACGCCTGTTTCGCAGGCTGTTTCTGGGTATTCCTCTCCTACCTCTAATGACTATGACCCCTTTGGTGGTGAACAGGCTCCCGATGATCTTCCATTCTAAACCATAAATTCGTAAAGATATGAAATTTAGTGTTTCCTCCCGTGAGCTGCTGCGCATCCTGAAGGCTACTGGTGCAGTCATCCTCCGTAAGAATAGCCTTCCTATCCTGGCCGACCACCTCTTTACTCGTGATGGTGATAAATTCTTCATCACTGGCTCTTCACAGGAAAATTCGTTGACGATGCCTATTGGCATCACGCTTGAAAATGGCAGCGACTTCCAGCCGTTCTGTCTGTTGGCCGTTGACATTATCCCGCTGCTGGGTGCTCTGCCAGAACAGCCGATAACGGTAGAAGTTGATATGAGCAACCATATTGCTAAGATCATCTACCAGAGTGGCCAGGTGTCGGTGCCTGTCGAAGACAGTGCAGAATATCCGCGTGTGTCCGATGTCAAAGAACCGAAGATTTCTTTCGACATCGAGGCCAATATTTTCTTCCCTGCTGTAAAGGCTGCCAACGGCTGTACGGCTATTGACAGTACGCTGCGCCCTCAGATGTCTGCTGTTGCCCTTGACGTGCAGGATGAGGGTGTTGTGTTCGTTGGCTCTGATGGCCACTCGCTCTATAAGTATTCCTATCAGCATGGCGCACCGTTCCTGACAGGTAGTAAGGTGGTTATCCTCATTCCCAACACCATTGCAGGACAGCTTCAGGCTCCCTTTGCCGGTGTTGAGACGCTGACCATCCAGCATGATGGTAAGCATGTGTGCCTGAAGGCTGGTGATATCACCTTTACCATCCGTGACATCGAACAGAAGTACCCCAACTACAACTCTGTCATTCCAAAGAATAGTCCCTATCATGCCACCCTGCCTGTGGCCGCTCTCGCTGGTGCCGTGAAGCGTGTGCAACTAATGGCCAGTGATGCGTCAAACATGGTGAAACTCTCCAAGGAAGGTATGTTCCTGAACCTGTCGGCTGAAGACTATGACTTCTCGAAGACGGCATCAGAGAACCTGGAGCTGGCAGAGGTGGATAATCCGCTGACTATCCCCGATGGATTTGCTATTGGCTTTAAGGCTTCGGCATTGCTGATGCTCCTGGGCAATATCTCTACCGACAATGTGACATTGCAGTTCTCTGAACCCTCTCGCGCTATTCTGGTCCTGGAGGATGCTCCTAACAGTGCCCTCGTGGAATTGTTGATGCCCATGCAGCTGAATGCTTAACGCTATGAAGTCAATCTGTCAATGTTTCTATCAGACGGTAGGCCACACCTTCTACTACATCTTCAATGATGGCACCGTGCGCTCTACGCGCAATGTCCTGTCAGATTCTAAGACGTGGAAGGTGATAGCCTCTTACAATGGTAAGGGCTACCGTCGCATCCGCATAGAAGGTAAGACGTTCAAGGTGCATCGTCTTGTGGCAACGGCCTTTGTGCCTAATCCTGACAATCTGCCTTACGTTCTTCATATTGATGGCGACCGCGAGAATAATCACTACACCAACTTGAAATGGTCAGCAACGCAGAGCAACCATGAAGTTAAGTAGAGTATTGTATCATCACAATCGGCATGGTGGCTTGTGCCACAACTCACCTCGCCTGCATCGTGTCATCCGTAATGTCTGTATCACTGCTGGTGATTGTGGTGGGTGGTATCATCCCATCCACCCATCAGACATAGGGCTGAATATCCAGCGCATCCTTTCCGTGGATCCTTTCGACCTTTATACGTCACTCCCCGCACCCCAAGGTAAGGATAGCAAGTCATACATTCGTGGTGACATTCGCTTTCGTCTCTCCCTGCTCCAGCAGCTACTAATGTTAATTCTAATCGTGTTATTATCTGTCTTATGATAAAACTCTTATACATAGATTTGTTTTGTGGAGCTGGCGGTACGTCAACAGGGGTGGAGTATGCGCGTCTTGATGGAGAGAAATGTGCAAAGGTGGTTGCGTGTGTCAATCACGATCCTAATGCTATATTGTCTCATCAGGCGAATCATCCTGATACGCTCCATTTTACTGAGGACATTCGTACTTTGGAGCTGTCGCCACTCGTGGCTCATCTGGAAAAGATGAAAACGCTCTATCCTGAAGCACATGTGGTTTTATGGGCTTCTTTGGAGTGTACGAATTTCAGTAAGGCAAAAGGTGGCCAGCCTCGTGATGCGGATTCTCGTACTTTGGCCGAACATTTATTCCGATATATTGAAGCTATCCAGCCTCAGTATATTCAGATAGAGAATGTAGAGGAATTTATGTGCTGGGGTGAACTTGATGAGCATGGTCATCCTGTCTCTCGTGACCAGGGGAGTTGCTATCTTCGATGGGTCCGTAATGTTTGCGGTTATGGCTATGATTTTGACTGGCGCATACTCAACGCTGCCGACTTTGGGGCTTACACATCCCGTCGCCGTTTCTTTGGCCAGTTCGCAAAACATGGATTCCCTATCGTCTTCCCTATTCAGACGTATGCTAAGAATGGTGATGACGGTGGAATGTTTCATCAATATAAGAAATGGAAGCCTGTGCGTGAAGTGCTTGATTTCTCGGATGAAGGAGAGTCCATCTTTACGCGAAAGAAACCTCTCGTGGAAAAGACGTTGGAAAGAATCTATGCCGGTTTAATAAAGTTTGTGGCTGGTGGTAAAGAGGCTTTTATCATTAAGTATAATTCTATGAACCGCTCTGGCAGTTATGTAGCACCGTCAATAGATGAGCCGTGCCCTACTGTAGCCTGTCAGAATCGTCTCGGTATGGCCCAGGTACACTTTCTTTCCAAACAATTTGGAGGCAAAGACCACAATGCTACTATTGATGCTCCTGCTGGCACTATCACTACGAAAGATCATCATGCTTTTGTGACAGCTTATTATGGAAACGGCTATAATTCTTCAGTCGATGAGCCGAGTCCTACGGTTACGACAAAGGACCGCATATCACTCGTTAAGTGTTTCCTGGCAAACCAATTTTCAGGAGGTGGCCAGGTGAGTGATGTTAATCAGCCGGCACCAGCTATTTTGACAAACCCGAAGCAGAATATTGTCAACTGTAATACATTCTTGATGAATCCGCAGTTTGCTTCAAAAGGTGGTAGCGTGGATAACCCGTGTTTTACATTGATAGCTCGAATGGATAAGATGCCGCCATATCTTGTTAGCACAGAACAGGGTAAGGTGGGTATCGCTATCTTTGAAAATGATTCTCCGATGACCAGGCAAATAAAGGAGTTTATGGCCCTTTATGGTATTGTAGATATAAAGATGCGTATGCTGAAAGTTTCTGAACTGAAAAGGATCATGGGATTCCCTGAAGCCTATGTACTTATAGGTACACAGTCAGAACAAAAGAAGTTTATTGGGAATGCTGTAGAGGTGAATATGAGCCGAGTGCTTTGTGAGGCATTATGTCAAAAATTATCTAAACAAAAAAGTATAGCAGTATGAAAAAATTGAAAGTTCCTATCGTAAACAAATCCAGGCATCCTATGCCAGAGTATGCAACCCCTCAGTCTGCCGGACTGGATGTAAGGGCTAATATCGACGAAGATATTGTATTGGAACCGCTTTGCCGTAAGTTGATTCCTACTGGCCTTTATATGGCTTTGCCTGTGGGGTATGAAGCCCAAGTGCGTCCTCGTAGTGGTTTGGCTTTGAAACATGGCGTAACTGTGCTGAATAGTCCTGGCACTGTGGATGCTGATTATAGGGGTGAAATCGGTGTAGTTCTGATAAACTTTGGTAATGTGCCATTTACTATAAAGAATGGTGAACGTATTGCACAGCTTGTTATAGCAAAGCATGAGCATGTCGTTTTTGATTCTGTAGATGTTCTCGATGAGACAGAAAGAGGAACAGGCGGCTATGGTCATTCAGGAGTGAAATAATAGACTTGATATTATTTTGTTGGTCCCTTAAAAATCTCTTGCGCCCGCTGGTTATCCAGCGGGTTTTCTCTTTGTCCCTACCTCCCGCTATTTCTGTACTATCTTTGCCTAAAATAAACGTGATTTTATATGGCAGATACAAAGAAATCCGAGGTAGTCATTACCTGTAACGCCCAACAGCCAAAGGCCGCTGTCCGTGCTATGGAAACGGAGCTGAAACGTCTTCAGGCTGCATACAAGCAACTTTCCGACGCTGGTAAGGCCGGCACAGAGAGGGCAAAACAGATGGCTCACGAAATCAAGGAACTCTCCATCGCCGTGAAGGAGGGTAAGGCCAACATGGATAAGATTGTTACCGTGACAAACAATCTTTCCAATTCTTCCCTGTCACAGCTGCAACGTGCTTTGCGCCAGGTGAAGAAAGAAATGGGCCGTGTCAGCACCGATTCGCCTAAACTCGATGACCTGCGCCAGAAATACAAGGCCATCACCGACCAAATCAAAATCCTTCAGGGTGAAATGGTCAACATTCAGAAGCACATGGGCAACCTCTCCCAGACTTCTGACGCATGGCTCTCTCGTGCCATCAATCAACAGAAGCAGCTCGTGGCTCAGACTGACAAAAACAGCAACGCCTACCAGCGTCAGGTGAACGTACTGCATCAACTCCAGGCAGAGCAGGCGAACCGTGCCTTTACAACGGTGTCCGGCGGTGGTGCCAATGCTGAAGCACTCCGTGCTGCCCGTGCTAACCTGGTGTCCTATCGTGACCAACTTGGTAAGGGTGGTATCATGCCGGCCAGTGGTAACGTCTCTGCTGAGATCGAGCGTATCAACCTTGAATTGAAAAAGTGTGATGAGCAACTGGATGTAATCAGCGGTAAGGAGAAAAAAATAGAGCCAACAGTGCAGGAGATAGAGCAGGATGTTACGAAACTGGTTGGCAGTCTGGCTAACGCCTCTCCTGAACAGCTCCGTAAGGGATTGGAGCAATGCCGTAACCAACTGGATAAGATGGCTTCCAACGACCCTAACCGTCAGAAGTGGGTTACTTGGGCAAAGCAACTGAAGACGGCTCTCGAAGGTGTGGACCGTGAAGCCGTTGACATCGACAAAGTGATGCGTAACCTCAAAAAAGAGCCATTGGAGAATCTTCGTAAGGCTGCAAAGCAGTTGGAAGAGGAAATGGCGAAACTGAATCGTGAGGATGCAAAATATAAGGATCGCCAGAATCAACTACAAAAGATTCGTGGTGAGATAGATAGTGTTACACGTTCTATCAATAATCAGGCTTCTGCATGGAGTACGACGTTTAGAAATATCTCCATGTACTTCGGTGTGTTCCAGCTCTTCTCGATGGCACAGCAGAAGCTCCAAGAAATGCTCCGTAGTAATCTGGCTTACTCTGACCAGTTGGCAGACATCCGTAAGGTGACTGGACTGACTACTAAGGATGTGAACGAACTGGCTGAAAGCATAGCGAAACTTGATACGCGCACAAGCATTCAGGAATTGTCAGATTTGGCGTATCAAGGCGGTAAAATGGGATTTGGAAAATACGGTGTGGAAGGTATGGTCGAATTTGTCCGTGCTGCCGACCAGGTAAAGGTGGCTCTTTCCGATGACCTCGGCGAAGATAGCCTCTTGCAGATTTCAAAGCTCATTGATACGATGGGCCTCATTCCGAAACTCGGTGTAGAAAAGTCCATGCTGTCTGTAGGATCTGCCATTAACCAGCTTGCGGCCACTTCTACTGCCAGCGGTACGCATATCGTGGACTTCTCGAAACGCCTTACTGGTTTGTCGCGTATTACAGGAATTACTACGCCGGAGCTTTTGGCATTGGGAAGTGCAGCGGATGCTTTGGGGCAGGCTCCTGAAGTTGCAGCCACGGCCTTTGGTAAACTCTTCACGTCTTTGCAGACCAATCACAACCTGATAGAGCAGCAGCTGAACATGGAGAAAGGCACCATCAATAATCTTTTCTCACAGGGTAAGGCAATGGAGGCCATTCTGCAAATCATGGAAAAGATGCGCGAGAAGGGTAACATGAATGCGCTGGGTAACATCTGGAAGGATCTTGGCTCTGAGGGTCAACGCTTGATAGGTGTGATGGCCACCATGTCGAAGAATGTAGATACTGTACGCGCACATGTAGAGGAAGCTAACGAAGCGTTTGAAGAGGCAACATCGCTGACAACGGAGTATGCCATGAAGCAGGAAACGGCAAATGCCATTCTTGAACGTGCCAACCAACTTTGGGTAAGAACATTCGTGAACCCAGAGGGTGTTGACACCGTGAAGGAGCTGTCGCAGGCTTGGTATGACATGAGCCAAAAGCTGACATCTTCGGCTCTCTATATGGGGCAGATAAGGCTCGTGCTGACAATGATTATCGCTGCCGTGAAGCTGCTGGCGGTTCTGTTGCCTACGCTTATCCAGTTCCTGTTGTTCAAGGGTGCTTATATGGGCGTGATGGCTCTCTATCGTGGTTTCGTGGCCATGAAGACTGCCATTATCGGTGCTATGGTGGCACAGCAGGGCCTTAATACGGCTATGAAGGCCAACATCTTCGGACTGATAATCTCCCTGATAGCTTCTGCCGTCGTTTGGCTAACAAACTATGGCAATGCTGCCGATGATGCTGCCAACAAGCAGAAGACGATGAACGAGTACATCAAGGAGGCTGCTGCTGAGATCGACAAAGAGACTCGTAAACTGGAATCCTATAAGCGTGTCTTGGAAGACGCGAACACGTCACAGGCACAGCGTGAGCGCATCCTGAGACAGTTTAACCGTACTTACGGCACCTATCTGAATAAACTCGGCATCGAGGTTAATTCGGTGGATGACCTGCGAAAGCACTACGCGCTCTTGAATGATGAACTGCGCAAAAAAATATATTACCAGACGAAGCAACGCGCTTACGATCAGGAATTGGGCGATAAAGCCGGAGAGTTGGGCAAAAAGGCTCGTGCCTTCTCTGACTTGACGGTAAATAATTCGCGTGATGGCTCTTTTGCTGCCTACGATACCAAATGGCTTGAAGATCAGATAAACCAGAATCAGAACACTTATGGTAGTGTAAACTGGGTTTCCATTTATTCTGACATGGTGCAGAGTCGTTTCGGTAGGCGTACTGATGGCAGAAGTGGCTTTAACAACGACTATTCGGTATTTACCGATATGGCTGGTACTGAGCATAATGTAGCGGCTTATGGTAAGGCTATTCGTGAATATGTGGATGCCTGGCAGGAGTATAACAAGACGAAAAAGAGTATTGATGCAGCTCTTGACCCGCTCATCGGCGACTACGATCCGTTTGCTGAGACTCCAGGCGAATTGACTAATGATGCTGCTGACAAAGAAGCCGAGAAGCGTCGCCGTGCAGAGGAAGCAGCCCGCCGCAAGGCTCTTCGTGCTGAAATGCGCGAGGAACAGGATAAGGCCAAGGCTATCATCGACAATGTAAAGAACTACTACGAGCGTCAGATTGCTGCCATTACGGAAATGGCTACCCGTACCGGCATGGATTCAGAGCTTCAGAAGAAACTCGTGGACGGTATGACGGTACGCATGAATAGCGCACTGGCTAATGTGCGTCAGGCTATTGCCGGCACAGAGAACGAATGGGCTGATTTCCGTCAGTCGATGCTGGATGATCTCTATGAGCCTCTTTCTGCTGATGGCACTAACCAGTCAACGCAGTTGCTCGACAATATCATTCACAATGACATCGACCAGCTGAAAAAGATGATTGAAACGCTCTCTAAGGAGCTGGGGCAGAATGGTTCCGTATTGCTCGATCAGATATGGCGTAAGGCTACTGAGAATGAACTGGCAAATGTTAAACAGGCAAATTCGGCATACCAGGCCCGCCAAAAGGTTTTGCTGGAAAAGAATTATACCGGCAAGGTAAACCGTGACTATGAGGGGCAGATGGAGCAGTTAGGCGTGGCCGAACTGACTCCCAGCCAGTCGCAACAGCTGATGAAGTGGTCTCAGGAAGGTAAGTCTGAGGACATTCAGAACTTCGTTGATAGTCGATCTAAGTTGTGGCAACAGGCTTTCTTGAAAGCCCGTGAGCACATCGTGGATGTCTTTGCTGCTGATGTCTCTACCAAGGACGGCCAGAAGGCAATGCTTACGTTGCTCTTTGGTGAGGATTACAATGGTACATTGTCCGGCTCTGCCCTGGAGTCTATGCTGAATATGGATTTGCAGCAGTGGCAGGTGTTCTATCAGAAGCTCATCGAAATGTCCGACGCTTACACCGATGCCCAGAAGAAAGCCTACGACGAAGCAAAACGCCGTGCTGACTTCGTGTTTAACAACCGTCCTGACATCCAGGGCATCGACAAAGCCACACAGGATCTTTCGACTATCAATAGCGACCAGCAGCGTTTCGGCTCAGATAAGAACTTCACACAGCAGCTGGGAATGTCCTGGAATATGGATTCTGACCCAGAGATACTGCGCTATCGCCTGATGTCGGAAAGGGCCCGTCTCTACTATCAGGAAATGAAGTCGCTCCGTGAGCAGGATAAGATCAGCGAACAGCAGTTGACTGATGCCAAACGTCAGATGATGGAGGCACAGACGGCCATGGCCGATAAGGTGGCCGCTAAGTTCAATGAGCGTGTTCAACTGTTGCAGTCATTCAGTGAACCGATGGCGACCTTTGCCGAAGGGGTAGGGGAGTACCTGGAAAGTCTCTCTGATGATGCGGAGGATTCTAACGAGAAGATGAAGAACATGGCTAAGACCATGCTCAAAGCCTACGCCAAGATGACGCTTCAGCTGATGGCCGAAGACTTGACGCGCCGTGTCACCAAGCAGTTGTACCATCGTCAGGAGGAAGCCGACGAAACGCTGCATCAGCAGACATTGCTCCAGATACAACAGATGTACCAGGCACTCATGCTGACAGCACAGCAGACGGGCGACGCTGCACGTCTCACACAGCATTCGACATCTAACGCTACCGAACTGTCTGAGGAAGCAACGGCTACAACAGGTAAGGTGGGACTCGGTATTGCCGGTGGTGCTGCCAAGATCATTGGCACCTTGGGTTTCTGGGGTATTCCGCTCATCGCTGTTATCACAGCCTTGCTGATGGGCTTGCTCTCATGGGCTATCTCTGCTGCCTTTGGCGGTAGTGACAGTGGCGGTGCTGATTCTGGTCCTAACGTGAAGCTGGCCACGGGTATGCTGACATACGACGGTGGTAACGTGCAGTCTGTCGGTGGCGGTTCCGCTCCATCCGGCGACACTACAAGTCCCGTCCTCGGTACAGACGGCAAGGTGTATAACGCCAAACAGGTAGGCAAATTACAGACGGGCATTGTTACACAGCCTATCGCTACCATGGTCAACGGCCAGCCGTCTCTTGTGGGCGAGAAAGGCCCTGAAATGGTCATTGGTAGGGAAACAACAGCAGCCATGCAAATGGCGCGTCCTGACCTTATCAATGAGATTGTGAAGTTCGACAAAAACTTCTCTGGGCGTGGATTCCGCACTTATGACGATGGCAACCTGTCCGACTTCACGGTGCCCGATGCGTCAGCAGCGGGTGATAATATGCTCACCTCTGAAGACATCCAGGGCTTCCGTGATACGATGGCAGAGTTTACGGCCATGATGCTGCTGCTCCAGAAGAATGGTCTGCACGTCAACAAATTCGGACGTGGAAGCGTCACTCAGGAGTCTGCCGACGGTGCCGCATTCATGCGTCGTAACTCCGGCGATCGCCTGTGGCGTAAGGGCTAACTACTGTGACCAGCGGTAGCTATTGACATTGATTCTTGTACTACATACTGTTTATGTAATTTTTCGGTGGTCACGCTGTGAAGCGTGGCCACCGCTTGTGTAATTAAAAGGTGTGGGATATTCTCGCGCTGAAGGTAATCAAAATTTCGCGCTGGCTCCGCTCTTGGGGTAATATCGCACCCTTTATATATGTGATTTTAAGCACATATTACCCCAATTTAATTACGCTGCAAATTTACGAATTTTCCGCGACATGTCCAAATGTTTTGGCGATTATTTTCTAATTATTTTCGCGCTCCTGTCGGTGTTGTTCCCAGCGGTTTGTCCGCTGGGTCTTCCAGGCTATCCCCGCACCCCTCAGTGGCGGTCAAAAGATGAGCCAGTGATGGCACTATCATTCCCTGAAACACCCTTAGATACTACTTTTTGGCCGATTTTTAGGCTCCAAAAAGTTGAAAAAGTCATTTTTCGGCGTACCCTCACTATTATTTTGCGAAAATTCTTTCTCGATAATTCTCAAATTTCCGCACCTTAAAAGGTAATGAGCAATAATGCGAAAGCTCTGCTTTCTCTTTTGATAATCAATGAGTTGTGGAGGAACGGAGGAAAGCAGTTAAGCGGAGAAAACGGGATTTTTTCGTTCTAATTCCATATTTCTGTTTTTCTCCTGTATGCGTAATAATTTGTGAAAAAGAGGTAAAAATAACTTTTTACCTTAGTATTATGTATGAGAATCAACAAGTTAGCACTAAGTGTTTTCATCCTTTTTCAAACTTTTCTCATCCTTAAAAAACTTTTTTCCCCGAAAACAACATTAGGCTTCGCGGTAGATGTGGCTGCAAAAAGTTATTTTAGGGTTTGAGGGTGGTTTTGTCACTGAGAGGGGAGAAATCGGGCGAAAACAGAATAAAACCCTCATAAAAGTGTTAAATTTTGGGGGAAATAAGAATAAAACCCGAATTATATTTTGTCAATTCAAGAAAGTTTCTTATTTTTGCATCGAAAATCAGACTAAGAACTGATTAAAACCATAATAATATATAAGATATGAAAGTATATCTCGTCATCCTGAATTGGGTCCTTGCAAGCGCACTGGTGAGTTGTGCGCTGTGGCTGGCTCCCCTCGTTGGGGGCTGGCCACTACCTGTTGGCATGTTCATCGGTTGCATGATGACTGCCGGCATGGTGTCGTGGGAGTATTACAAAGACCAGTCGCCGGAAAAGGAATGGAAGTGGCGTAAAAACTACTTCAAAAAGGATTATCGCATCGAGATCATGGTGCAAGTGGCCATCACCGCCACATGGTACGGTCTCTCGTGTCTGTTTTGGCAGGGATTCTTCCTGCTGTTGGCCGGTTTCTTTGCCGCATGGGTCCTGAATATCCTCGTGGAATGGTTCTGGGCGGCCATACATCCACACTACAGCCGCTAAAAAGAAAAGTATGTTTGACCAACTCTGTTCTGTTTATAGCGACTCCCACGATAACTGTGGCCGTTTCGTTGACCGCGAGACGGGCGAGATCATCCAGCAGATGACCATCCGCGAGTTCTGTCTGACCGACCGCTGGAAGCCAGTGGTTGATCAGCTTCGCGCTATGGTGGCAGAGTATGGCGAGAAAGCGGCCAAGGCGCGTGATGACTACCGAGAAATGAAGACGCTGCTGCCTGGTGCCACCCTGTCGGGCCTCTTTGAGCTGCGCGAGGTGGACGTGGAGAAAACGAATCATCGCACAGGTGAGAAGTTCATCGTCAGGGAAATGGTGTCACGCCGTCAGGCACACCTCTTACAGCATACGGGTTTCCTGTGTATCGACATCGACCGCCAGGATAACCAGTCGCTCCAGGATATGAAAGTCATACTGCGCACTTTGCGTCATCGGCCAGAGGTAGCACTGTGCATGAAGTCGTGTTCTGGCACCGGCTACTTCGTACTCATTCCGCTGGCTTATCCTCAGTATCATCGTCAGCAGTTTGCGGCCTTGCTCCGCGAGTATGCAGCCCTGGGCATCGTCATCGACCGTAAGTGTGCTGATGTGACGCGCATCCGTTTCGCGTCCTACGATGATAAGCCGTATATCAATAACAATGCCATTCCCTACTCAGGGGTGGATCTTGGGGAGCAGATGCTGGCACCCAAGGCCGCTGTCTATACCCAGCGTAGTGAGACATCCGACGAACTGGTGCAAAAGGTGGAGGTCCTGGTGCAGAAGCTCGAAACGACGCATACCGATATCACCAATGACTATGATGTATGGATCCGCATAGGCATGTCGCTGGCCTGTTTGCCGGAGCCTTGGGGCAGTCAGTTCTTTCATCGTGTGTCGGCCATCAGCAATAAGTACAATGCTTCTGACTGTCAAAAGAAGTTTGAGTACAACAGTAATCCAACGACTATATCAATCAATTACTTCTTTGCCCGTTGCAAGGAAGCAGGAATCACATTAAGGTATTAACAATATGTATCTCATCAAACCATCAGTAGAATTATGGCCTGCGCCAGAGCAGTGGCAGGAACAGGTGGCTCGTGCTGCCCGTCTGTGCTATGCCTCTGAAGGTGGGCAGAAGAGTGCCGAGGACTTCTGCGAAATGCTGAAGAAACGTAATCACCTCTCGATGTTCCGACATGGCTCACGCTATTTCGTGGTGCCTAACGTGCAGCACTCTGAGGAAGCCGATAAAGAACATTTCCCGTTGTGGATGTTTACGGCCCTGAATAACTCGCCCTATGTGGGCATCGTATATCACAAGGATAAGAAGGCTAAGACGCGCAACTACTTCGTTTCTACCAACCTTCAGTATCTTATGGATAACCCTCGCATCGAGTCTCAGCTTGTGCCTTACGAGGTGACACTCCAGCAGTTTGTAGGCAAGGCCAACGAACTGAACTTTGTCACGGCATTGGCTCTGGTACGTTATACGGTGTGTGTGACAACACAGATCAGTACCAGCCGCGAACTGAACCGTACTTCGCCTAACAACATTGCGGAGCAGAGCACCCGTTATGTGAACTTCGGCAAAAAGGGTGGCATCACCATCTGTCTGCCTCACTGGTATAACTGTGCTCACTGGACGAAGAAACTGATGGCCCGCACGTTCTGGAAGTGTAGCGAGTGGGCATATAAGCTGGGGCTTCGCCTCGGACTGCCTGCACAGGATGCGCGTGGTTTCCTGGCTCTTGATACGGCTACCCGTGTGGCTTATACCTACAATGTCTTCGAGTGGAAAGCCATTATGCGCCTGCGTCTGACAGGTGAGACAGGTAAGCCACATCCCAATGCACAGATCGCTGCACAGCAGATTCACGATGCCATTCTGCCCCAGATGCGCGTTTATGGTGGTGAAAGCTCAACTTTAGTGTAATAACTCATATTTTTTAACTTAAAAGTAAATTTTCATGGAAAAATCTTTGAATTACCCCCCCCTGGAAGAGCTAAAGTTGCTCACAGAGGAAGAGGTCAGAGCATGGTTTGGGAAAGTCCGTATCTGGCGTGATGAGAACATCGACGAACTGCGTCATCAACAAGAGACGGCTATCTTTAACGTCAGGACTGAGCAAAAGGTGGAACGTAACCGTATTATCTGCCTGATTGATCTGAAACGCTCTCAACTGCCGACTGGTGGCAATACTGATGAGCGTGAGCGAACACTGACACTGCGTAACGAGATTCACAATCTCGATTACGAAATGCAGACGAATGACATCAACAGCCGTAAAAAAATTGCGGATATCAAGTATGAGTCAAAACGGGCTATCAATGACATTCAGCATCAATGGGAAACCGCTACGGGAACCTTGAAACAAGCCCTCGCTTTTGTCTGCAATAAGACTGAGGACTAAGTTACTATAATTACAATTATGATAAATAAGCAATGAAACGACCACTCGCCCACACTGCGATATACAAGCCTGAAGGCCCTGCACAGGAGTATGCTGTCTGGGGATGCAATCTCTATAAGGGATGCGTCCATCAGTGTACCTATTGCTATCTCCGTCGTGGCCCGATGGCAAAGCAGCTCGGCGGTGCTGTGCCTGAGATAGAGAAAAAAGTGGGTGGTACGGAAGAGAAGGCTTACCGACGCTTCTGTATGGAAGTGGATGCTTACCATGAGTTGTTTAGGGCTGATGGTGGTATTTTCTTCTCTTTCAGTACCGACCCAATGCTTCGTGAGACGTATGCGCTGACCATCAAGTGTGCTATTTATGCCATGGAGCACCATGTGCCGGTGTATGTTCTCACGAAAGCGACATGGTGGGTACAGAATACTGAGATTATCCAGCAGCTCTTTCCGTACCGCTATTATCTGCATATCGGCTTCACACTGACAGGCTTTGACTATATGGAGCCAAACGCTCCAAAGAACAGTAACCGCCAGGCGGCAATGATCATGCTGGAGAGTATGAATTTCAAGTGCTGGGCCTCGATGGAGCCAGTCATCGACTTTGCTGTGTCGTTGGCTATCATTGAGACCGTAAAGGATGTGTGCCGTGAGTTTCGCATCGGCCTCCTGTCGCCCTACTCTGCCAAACGGTATGATTGGAATGAGTGTGACCGATTCATGCAGCATGTTGAAAAGCTGTCAAATGAGTATGAGTTTAAGGTCGTTTGGAAGGAGTCTATCAAGAAATTTTACCGAGAAGAAAAACCTGAATAATGGCAAATAGAACACAGCAGAATCCAGTAGTTAGCTCCGATGAGTGGTACACCCCTCGTTGGGTTGTGGACGAACTCGGCCCGTTTGACCTTGATCCATGTGCGCCTATGCAACCTCCATACGAGATTGCGCCGTTGTCGTTCAATAAGGAGCAGGATGGATTGAGTCAGACGTGGCCGGACGCTGCTGTTGTGTTTATGAATCCACCTTATAGCCGTCCGCTGCTGCGTCCGTTTGTTGAGAAGCTGGCAGAGCATGGCAATGGTATCGCATTGCTGAAGAATCAGGTGGATAATCTGCTGTTCCAGGAAGTCGTTTTTGCTCGTGCCACCTCAATGCTCTTCATGCGTCATTGCATCAAGTTCATTACACCTGATGGCACCACCGGCTCCCCGTTCTTTGGCTCGGTGCTTGTGGCTTTTGGCCATGAATGTGACCGCCGCTTGCGCCGATCTTCCATCCCAGGAAAGTATGTTGTATTAAATATGTAATTGTATTAACAAAATTGTTTTAATTATGGAAGCATTTGATTTTATCAAAAAAGAGTTGCCAGATGTATTACTGGCTAAATTGGATTTTGACGTAGTTCTTTCAAAGCGTCAAGTGGTCGAGAAAATCTCGGCATTGGAGCCTACTTTTGGAGGCATGGCCGTCCATTACGAAAACCATGGGCGTAGAGTAGAAATTATTTGGAGCAAGGCACTCCAGGAGAAATGGGCCGACCGCCTGAATGCTGGTCAAAAGGTGCGTTACATTCAAAAGAATAGCAAAGGACAGGTTATGAAATCCCAATGCCGTGATGGTGTTCTTTCTGAGTCCGGCGTTTTCTGGGTTGGTACTGACCGCTGCGTTTGTGCAGATTTTGGCGAAGGCTCTGAAACATACGATATTATTCATATAGAACCCATTGAGTAATTATGCCCTACGGAGTATGTAAGATTTGTGGATGCACAGACAATGATCCGTGTCACAATCCGGCGCACGGTAATTGCTGGTGGGTGGATGATTCCCATGAGCTGTGCAGCCATTGTGCTGATAAGACGATTGCGGATGATCCTGCAACTCAGCATTGCATCAACAGCAAGGGCTTTGACCCCTACCCTGGCATTGAGCGTAAAGACCTTGCATCCCTCGGCTGTCCTTTTCCTGATGATACTGGAGATATGTGTAGTGAATGCTCTCACATGAGTTTTTCCAGCGTGTTTACAGGAGAATGTGATTTAGGTATAAAAATTAGATAATTTAAGAATATCAGGTAATGAATAGATATATTTGTCGTGCAAAGGCCGTTGAAGATGGCCGCTGGGTGCAAGGTGAGCCGCATATCATGTCCTTACAACCACATATCCATGTTTCACCTTTGGAGTCTGTCAGGATAGATCCTAATACGCTTGGAAGGTTTACAGAATGGCGTGATAAGAACGGTAAGCCTATCTTTGAGGGTGATATCCTGTCACTAATACTTCCTGATGGTAGTGGCCGTTTGTTTATCGTAGAATGGCAACGTCAGATTAGACATTTGGAGTCTTTGAAAGACTTTGAACCAGACGGTAATCCCGTAGAGATTAGCGGATGGTGTTTCACCTGGGGTAAGCATCGACTATTGCCATCGTATATCGGCGAGGTGCCCGACTATAAGCGTATGGAGATCGTCGGCAATATCCATGATAACAGTGACATGCTGACTGATGAAAACGAGGCTAAGATTACTGGTCAGCGTGAACTCATCGGTAATACTTGCTGTCTCTCAAACAAACCTGGTGTGCAGGTGTTCATGTATGACCTGAAGGATAACAATGGCAGTTGGTTGGCCCGTTGTTTCCTCACTTCTGATGGTGTCTATATGTCCTACTCTGAATGGGGTAATTTCTTCCACTACTTTACGGCTCCTGGTAAGGATGGTATTCGTAAGTTTATGCTTGGTATTAGCGACGGCTACTTTGCCAACAAACTCTGTGAAGTGGAATGGAATACGGCACCGACAAAGGTAGCTGCTGCTGCAAAGCGTCATGCAAAGTATGTCCTGCCGGTACTCCAGCAGGCTATTCGTGAACAGTTGGAACAGGAAGGGTGACTATATGGTAGAAGTATCTCACGAATGATGGATCAACTGGCTTATATAACGGTAATATATGGTATTGTAATTCCGACAATCATAGTTCTGGTATTTTATGTTTGTAGAATTGCATGGGCCGCAAAACATGGAAAGCGTCTTTATAGTGGGCATTTCCGAGATCTCTTTATCGCTTGCTTGCCGATGATGAGCTTTATGGTTGCTATGATTATCGTGTTGGAAGGATTGAATTTAGTGCAAGATTTTTTATGTAAAATATTAAAAGGTAATCCGATTATGACAAATTTAGATGAAATGGCCGAGAAATATCTTGGTGCAGTAGAGACTCAGAAAAAGAGTGAAAATGAAAATTTCGATGGTACTTATAATCGTGGTGACATGGAAACATGTTACGTTGTAGGTGCCCAGGATGCAGCCAGACTGCAAGAGGGACAGACAGGTTCTTTCGGGCAGGCTATTGGCTCATTGAAGAATGGCTTTTTAGTGCGCCGCCAGGGATGGAATGGTAAGGGTATGTTTCTGTTCATGCGTCCAGCTGATATGCTGTCTGATGATTTCATCGTTGACACAGTGAAGTCCCTACCTTACAACTTCAAACAATGGGTAAAGAACCATCCCAATGAGCGTAAGGAGCGTTTCTTCACACAGTATATCTGTATGAAAGCTGCTGATGGCTCTGTAGTGAATGGTTGGCTGGCATCGCAGACAGATATGTTATCAGATGATTGGGAATTGGTCAATCCTGAAGAATAATATCTTTGAAGTAGATTCATGTTAAAAACAAAAAAATGATGAAATATCCGTATTCCCCCCCCCCCCCTAATACTCGCCTGGAGCCTGACGGCTCGCGCTCCATGATGCTGCATGTTGATATCATGCTCGATGGTGGTACGCGATACTATGCTACATTTCACAAGCGAATGCCCGTCAGGTTTGACCTGTCACTTGGTAAATATGTGATGGATCTTGGCACGAATGATGAATTTAAGCGGATGCTGGAACAGCGATACCCATCACTCCGTAATAAACAGTATCGTATCGCATTTGTAAATTAACACCATTATGGATAAGAAAGATTTTATAAAAATGATGCTTGGAATGGCTCTTTCCGATTCTGAGGACAAAGAAAAGTTTATGAATGAAATTCAGCAGGCAGCACATAAGGGACTGTCAGAACTGATGGATAGCATCGTCTGGAAAGATGATTTGACTGTCGAAGAACAGCAGGTAAAAAGTGCTGTAGATGCAGCAGCTCCTATTGTGTTGAATATGGCTTCTACTACACGTCAGGAGCGACGCGCAAAAGGTGAGAGTATGACCATCAAACAAATAGAAGCTACCATGAAGTTTGAATCGGCAATAACTGACGTGTTCCAAGCGGGTATTGACTATTGCAAAATATTTGGTATTCTTACCATAAAAGAAAAGGAAAACAAAGAGTAATTGATGATATCTGTTGACAACATATATAATATGGATTGTCTCGCTGGTATGAAGCAGATGGAGGCTGATAGTGTGGATGCGGTTATCACTTCCCCACCCTACAACTTTGGCCTTCGTCTGCATACCGGCAAATATACTAAATGGACTCCAGGAGAAACCTTTGGCTACACGGGTCTTCCTGCTAACCGTTATGACAACCGTGTGAATGATGCTCTGTCAATGGATGATTACTATGCCTGGCAATGCCAATGTATAGATGAAATGTTGAGAGTCACCAAAGGGCTTGTGTTCTATAATATAATGATGATTACGGGTAATAAGGTGGCTTTCTTGAAGCTGCTGGGACATTACGCTGACCGCATCCGTGAGATTATGGTGTGGGATAAGATGTCAGCAGAACCGGCTATGCACGATGGCGTATTGAATAGGGAGTTTGAATTTGTGATAGTCTTTGATAAGCATGACTGTAAGGGCTGTCAACTTCCTGTGATGAATGCCTCTCGTGGTACTCTGTCAAATGTTCTGAGGATCGGTAAAAATAAAAGCACTAAGCATCGTGCCGCGTTTCCTCTACTGCTACCTCAGACGATAATACACTATTTTACCAATTCGGGGGGGGTAATTCTCGACCCTTTCCTGGGCAGTGGCACAACAGCCATCGCTGCCATCAAAGAAGGCCGGCATTACATCGGCTTTGAATTGAATCGGGAATATTATAATGATGCTGAAAAGCAAATAAATGCTGAGAAAGCTCAATTAAATTTGTTCTAATTATGTCTGAGACTAAAAAACATTATCGTGTCTATATGGCCCTGGACCTCGTGACAGAGGATGAGGGCAGGACATTGGCCATGGTGAATGTCATGCGTATGTCGAATGAACCGGCACCATTGCCTATGATGACACAGTTCATGGGAGGCATGTCAAACCTGGCTCCAAAGGTGATGGTGGTGCAGCAGCCTACGCATGGCAAAACAAACCTGCGTACAGGTGTTGATCCTGACCTTGATTGTGATGACTTTGAACGTGGAGAGCCTGAAGGCTATTGTGACGGCATGGGGCATTACCATTGTGATGAATGTAAGTGGCGTAGTCAGGAGTCCATTAACCAAAAGCATGAGGACTTCATGCGTCGTCAGAACCACAAAAAGGAATGGACGAAGATCAAAGCCATTGTTATTGATTCCGGCGAAGAGGTAATGGTCGATGACCATGCTATTGATTTCTTTGGAACCAGTTATTATAACATGTGGCATAATACAGCAAATGGTATGACATACCATGACGATGAACTGGAATTTATCGACGAAAGACTGCAAAAAGTATAGTTATGGCAAAGCATACAAAGCAACTCAGGAAACTGTTTAAGCATACTCTTCGGGAGAATATGAAACATTTATATGTGATGCCTACTGGTGATCCTAACAAGGATTTCGACGGCTTTTATACTATCATCGAAAAAGATATTGAAAAAGGTAAATGAAGCGACAACGAATGTATATATCTGGCCCCATCACAGGCCGTGATGATTTCAAAGAGCGATTTGCTGATGCAGCCGACATCGTGAGGAATGCAGGTTATAAGCCCGTCAATCCATCTACGATGTTTGGCTGGTTCCAGTTCGTTTTTGAAAAGTTCCCGTATCGGCTTCAGGTGCTCATCGACTGTTTGGTACTCGCATTTACCTGTGATGCCATTTATCTGATGGCCGACTATAAATTCTCTCGTGGTGCTACGCTCGAAAAGGCAGTAGCCGACTTCTGTAAGATGACTGTTATCGAGGCCCGTGTGCCAAGCGATTCCAGCGTAGAAATTTCTCCTGTCGTTAAGGCAATAGGAGATTTAGGTAGAGCAATGGCAAAGTTAAGAATATGATGAGTATTATTCGATTTACGCTTGCTTTGACTCAATTAGTCATTGAAGGCAAAAAAGACATGACGCGCCGGCTGACAACTGACCGCCGACAATATGAGGTTGGCGAGAAGGTGGCTCTTGCGGAAGCATACGGTTTTATTTGGCGTGATCTGAATGCTATTCCTGATAAGCAAATAGCCTATATGCGTAGGTTAAGAAGTGTGTTGAATGTAGAGCATCCATCTATTATACCTGCATGGGAAAACAAACTCTTTGTGCGTCCTGAACTAATGCGCTATCAGATAGAAATTACTGGAAAACGCACAGAGCATCTTCAGGACATTTCCGATGAAGACATTTTGCGTGAGGGTGTCTTTCATGGTATGTGCAGCAGCCGCAATATTGAGACTGGCGAAACAGGAGATTATACATGGCTCGATATAAAGCGTAAGAAACTCCCAAATGGTCATTATCATGTCAATATCAAACATAACGTACATAGCAATATTCGTGAGTGTTTTATTGAAATGATAAACCATATATGTGGTAAGGGAACCTGGGAGCAGAACCCAGAGGTTTATGTCTATACGTTCAAACTGATAGACACCTATCCTGATTATATATTCACTAAATAAATAAAACTATGGCAAAATTTCAAGATGTAATCGAATGTTTGAAAAAGGGTGGTTCTGCCCGTCGTATTTCGTGGACTGACAACCGCGAAATCATCCGTCAAATTCCGCAGTGTATCTCAAAGGACATCGTGCCTAAGATGACCTCATTGCCTGCAAGTATCAAACCAAAAATCAGCACTGTTGGCTCTGGTGAAATATCGTACCATGACCAGGTTATTGTCATTACATTTGTCGATGATGAAAAGACTCCTGCAAGTGCCACATACTTCATCCCCACATGGGAAGATATTTTTGCTGAAGACTGGTCCTGTCTGACACCTGCCGATGAGCCTGAAACGGAAGAAAAAAAACCTGTGCTTGAAGCGTCAGCTTCGCGTGAAGACCAGCAGCCGGTTATCGACACCTCTATTCCCGTCACTATGCGCATCAAGACTTACGAGGATGCCTTTAATGAGGTAAACATCCGTGCCATGCAGGGTGATAAGGTGGCCGAAAAACTCATTAAGGATTTGCAGTTCAATTCGCCTTACACAGACGATCTGCTGGCATACATCAAGCTCCGCATTATCACCTATGCCATCAATGAGGGCTGGGAACCTCAATTCGTTGTTGATGAGTATCGCTACTGGCCTTGGTTCTGGCTCTATACACAGCAGGAGATAGATGCTATGAACGAAGTGGAGCGTTCTAAGTTGCTGTACGTCGGGGGTCCCGCGGATGGCGGTGCGCAATGCGGTCTCGCTTATGCGGACTCGAATGACGCTTTCTCGGTCTCGTACTCGAACATCGGTGCTCGCCTGGCCTTCAAGTCTCGTGAACTTGCAGAGTATGCCGGTCGCCAGTTCATTGAACTTTGGGCGGCTTTCTCATTCAAACCTGTTGTGAATGGCCATGGCAAAGGAAAATAAACCGTCGCTTGATCCAAAGGGGATGTTGCTCTTGCAAATCACTCAGCTGTTTCAGAAAAACAACGCTGACCCGCATTTATCGGTGGAGGTGATGGCTGAAATGCTGATGCAGTTGTTTGTTGGAATGCAGGTGCTTACAACGGAAGACATTAACCCGCAGGTCCAGGCTTTCTTTGACAGAATGAAAGCAAAGGCTGCTGAAGTGTTACCTAAAATAGTTGCTGAGAGAAACAAAGCATCGTAATAAATATAACTGTTATGTTGAGAAAAGACTATATCAAAAAGAAGGTGGCTCCAAAGGAGGGCATCGGTATGTTCCTGGCAGAGCGTGTACTGAAGACATGGCATGAGGACTTTGTGGATCAGGACACCCAGGAAATAGTGAGCATAGAGCGTAACGAAGTGCTCTATGATCGTGATAAGAAAGTGGACTCTAAGATGGCAAAGGACATTGAAGAGTATGGTATCACTGAGATCTGCGTCACCAATACCCCTGGTCGTGCAGAGGAACTAAGAACTTTCTGCCGTCTTGGTCATGTTAAGGTGACGATGAAGGGTATCACAAAAACGGGGGTGGTCATTTGTCGTGCAGAGTCCATCCGTCAGGCTATGGACCTTGCAGCAGACTATACCGAGGGAGCCACCGAGGAAGTGTTTGGTGAGCATTGCAGCAACTTCCATATTACTGATGTGGAGATTCTTAATGATATTACCTTTATCGGACGCACAGCTGCCGACATCAAGGCAGAACAGGAAGCATTGGCAAAGGATAAGGATGCACCCGTAAAGATGCCGTTTAAGGTGCTGGCCACCTATGCCCGTGCTGAAGAGTGGATTGAGAATACCAGCAACAAGAATGCTTGGGTCAAGAAACGTAAGTTCGTGGCATGGGCACATGACATCAAGGATGCGCGTAACATTGTTACGGCATGGATTAAGAAGGATGTTGAAACAGAGGTAGGCGATAACAAGCGTGAGACGCTGGTCATCGTGGCTGCTACGCCATTCACCGTGCATACCTATCTGCCGGCATCTGTTTGTAATGAGTATATCGAACATCCAGAGCTTCGTCTATCTACCGAGGCTGAAGAGTAGTATTTTTGCACTATGGCTAACATCTATCTACGCACGTCACGTTATGTAGCCGCATTTATGCGGGCTACTGGTGATGGAAACTCGTTACCAATGACAACACCCATTGAGTTTTCACCATATACTCCTGAGTATGTGGTGTTGACCAATGGGCTGCGTATCATACCTGAAAAACAACAGCACCGTGCATCGTGCTACTCACAGTCAGCATGGCAGAATATGCTCCGTGGCCGGCTGCCGAATGGTGGTAAACCGATCATTGTCCGTGACCCGTCGGAGTATCTGACCTATGCCGAGGTGTGTACGCTGGAGGCTTTGAACAACAAAACGAAGACAGATGCCTACGAGTTCCTATGTATTGCTACTCCGCGAGAGATCTGCATTGACGGTCATGTGCAGCGTGTCTATAAGTCGCATACCCTTGATACCAGGGCCGCACAGCAGCTTCGTGAACTGTTGCGAAATACATTCATTCGTACTTTCCTCGATTTCTCTACCCGCAACAAAGTTTTTGCACAGTCTAACGGTATTCACCGTTCAAACATTGAGGTGCTGGAGCGTTTCCTCATGGCATACGATATTCCCGTGTCACATGATAAGAACGAGCGTAGTACCCTGCGCCGACTCATACAACGATGGAAAAAGGAGGCTGAATATATGGCAAAGTCACCGGCTATTATCAATGATGAGCTGGTGACGCGCATCGACAAACACGAAATATACGGTGGACTACCCAAATATGATGATGATTAACGATGATAATTAACAATGAAGGGAAAGTATATAAAAAGTAGAAATCACTTGTTAAAATATGATAAATAATGATGTATTTTCGCGTTTTTTATGGTCACAGCGTGTCCGCGTCTGTTTCGTCACTTTCGCCAGTCCAGTGTGCTGTCATTATATGACAGCCCCTATAAATCAATAAAACCCAAAGAGATATGAATAATCAAGAATGCAAAGAACTGATGCTCGATGCCATTGTCCGCGTCGATGTCTATCTGGCAAGTCAGTGTAACATCACACTGCCGCCATCTGTTTCGTTGGCCAGTCTGAACATGACGGCTTCCACTTTCGGTACAGCGGCCTTCTCTGCTGCACTGTCTGACAGTGTGGCCGTAATGCTGAAAGAAGAGCCGTCGTTAAAGGTAAAAAATGGCCGTCAGGCCGCTGGAAACGTCTATACACATGAGCTGCAAGTGCCTGTGTTAGTGGAGCGTGATAGAGCAGAAGCCCTGGTGCAGACGCTTTTAGGTCAGGACTTCCATGTAGTCTATACCCGTGCCGATGGCTCAAAGGATTTTTCTTTCTCCCTCCCTGGTGCTGCCACCTGCGACATTGAGGAAAGCCATTCTACTGCGACTTCGACAACGCTAAAATTCAAAATCCTGTCTTCGAGCCAAACTATTAAGCTCATTCCTCCTTCTGCTTAATATATAAATAAGGTATAGCCCTCTCTCTTATGCCCGCTGGTTTTCCCAGCGGGTTTTTTGTTCCCCCGAAATCGCGTTTTACAGCGAGAAATAGCGTCCATTCCCTATTCCCTTTGTTATCTACCTTTGCGAGTAGAATAAAATTCGCAAAAGATATGAATGGACTTCTCGAACTTCTGACAACAAAGCTGTGGATGATTATGCCTGAATACGTCCACGGCTCTCGTGCTATTTGGGAGCAAAACCTAAATGGCCGCATAGCACTCGATCTTCAGCAGAAGAAAAAGCCCTATGCCATGCAGATACAGGATGGCCAGGCTGTCGGTGTCATCAATGAGTACCAGGTGACAGAAAACGGTAATACTACCTCCCGTTGGTGGATGGACGAAATGGATGCTCCTTTTGTCAATGTCATGCCGGTGGATGGTCCTATCACTCGTGAAGGTGGTGCTTGCTCCTATGGCTCGATGGATCTGCGCGACTGGATGATGGAGGCTGCTAACAATGAGTTTTGCAAGGCTCATATCTTCGTCATTAACTCTCCTGGTGGTTCTGCATGGGCTATCAATGACTTCAAGCAGGCTATCGACTATGCCCATGAGCATGGCCAGAAGGTATATGCTTTCGTGGATGGCCTCTGTGCATCTGCTGCTATGTACCTGGCCAGCGTATGTGATGAAGTGTACTACATGCACCCCAAGGATATGTTTGGCTCCATTGGTGTGATGGCCGCTTTCTATACCGAAAAGAATGGCACCACCAATCAGTACACAAATGAGACTTACCATGAACTGTACGATCCTGAGTCTTACGACAAAAACAAGTGGTATCGTGACATTGCCGAGAACAGCAAGAATGATAAGAAACTGATGGATGACCTGAAAAAGACGGGCGTAGAGTTCCGTGCTGACATCCAAAAGTCTTTCCCTGCTGCTACTGAGAAGCATATCCATGGTGCGCTTTTCGAGGCCCAGGAGGTCACAGGCATTCTTTGTGATGGCCAGATGACTCTCGGAGAGGTCGTTGCCCGTGCCTTTGAGGTGGCCAACGGTTCTGCTACTCCCATTGAGCGCGTCGCTCCTGTTAAGCCGGAGGATGACGTGCCAGAGGATGATCCAGCTCCCGCCGCTTCTGCAAAAGCAACCACTACTGAAGCATCCGCTTCGGGTGAAAAGAATAACCCCTTAAACAAAGAGAATATGAAACAGTACGAAAAGATTGCCACCGCTTGCGGTGTAGAAGAGCTTATCGTCAACGAGGAAGGTGCTCACTTCGTGCCCTCTATGTTGGATGCGCTCAATCAGACGCTCGAACAGCAGGCTTCCGATAAGGCTGCCGTTGATGAGCAGGTACAGACTCTTCAGACCCAGCTCTCTGAGGCAGAGAATGCCAAGACTGAGGCCGTCAATGCCAAGGAGCAGGAACTGAATGACTCTCACGAGAAGGCTATGGGCGAGTTGAAGACCGCTCACGAGCAGGAGATTAACAACATGAAGCAGCAGCACGAAGAGCAGCTGAATGCTGAGAAGGAAGCCAAGGGCAAGGTCGAGCAGGAGCTGGCAGAGGTGAAGGAAAGCCTGGCCACTGCCGAGCAGCAGTTGAAAGAGCGCGAAGCTCAGATTGAGACCCTGAAGGGCAAGCCTGGCGACCAGCAGGAGGGTTCGCCCGCCAACAATGGCACTGGTGCTGAGTCTCACGAAGCTACCTGTGGTATGCCGGACTACGACCACAACAAGACCCCGTTGGAGAATGCCCGCATCCGCAAGGAGTACATGGAATCTCTGCAAAAGTAATCAAGTTCACTTAGTAATAACCCCTTAAAAACAAAAAGAATTATGGCTGAAAACAAAGCACCAGAGTTCATCGGTCGTGAGGCTCTTACTCATGTGGCCGAGCAGGTAGGTAAGCAGATCGTGATGGGTCCTGCCTACGAAGATCCCGAATTGCTCGATCGTCTGGGCATTCAGGTTATTAGTGGTGTGCAGTTCAAGAAGACTGACCATCTGCTTGTTCGTAAGGGTGGCACTACCCGTCGTAAGAAGGTTGGTACACCTGTCGAGAACAAGATTGGTTTCCTGAAGGAGCGCACCTTGGTTGCCAAGCTCACCTGGAACCGCTACAAGGACAACATCGACAACTATGTTGAGACTGTCTTCGGTACCGACGGTAAGGCTGGTGGCGACTATCCTCTCTCTACTGTTGCTGTCGAAGCTATCCTGAAGTCTTATGCCGAGGATTTGAAGAGCAATCTGTTCTTCGGCAAGATGGCCTACGAGGACAGCGAGGACGAAGCAAAGCAGAAGCTCTCTCTCTACGACGGTTTCCATACCGACATTGAGCAGGACATCGAAGATGGTATTATCTCTGCCGAGAATGGCAACCTGATTGCCTGTGATGCTATCTCTGTACCTACGGATGCACATGACAGCACTCCGTTTGACACGGTGCTGGAGTGGTACACCAAGTGGGATGCCCGCCTGCGCCAGCAGAAGGTGATCAAGCTCCACTGCGACGTGCTCCGTGGTCTCTACATCGCACAGGGCTATGCCAATAAGTATCACGGCAATACCAAGGTGAACTATCTGCCAAACGGTAACTTCACCGTGCCTGAAATGCCTCGTGTCGAGTTCTGCCCCTCTGATGCCTGGGGTGTTGGTACACGCCTGATGGCCACTATCCCCAACAACCTCCAGTATGGAGTTGACTCTGAGAACAATCAGACCTTCGTTAAGACACAGTTTGGCACCGATGAGGATGCACAGGATGTGGTATTTCAAATCCAGTCGATCCAGGGCACCCGTGTCTTCAATCCGTTGGCTTCTGCATTTGTTATCAGCGACGGCTCGATTGCTGAGAATGTCATCAATGGCGACTACGAGAACTCGAAGCTGGTCATCACACTGGATGGCGGTGGCTCCGGCGCAAAGGTAACTGTCAACGGCGAGGATTACGATGAGGTTCAGGAGTTTGCTCCTAACACCATCCTCACGCTGGTGGCTGTTCCTGGCAATGGTAAGGTCTTCGATCGTTGGTCTAACGGTAAGACCACCGCAACGATCAATGTGACCGCTACGGGTATGCCGATGGCTCTGACCGCATTCTTCAAGAATGCCTAAACCTAATTCCGCACAGGGCGGTTCGCCGCCCTGATGCGGTAACGGTTTCCCTGAGAACAGTTCTGCAAAAAAAGTAACAACCCTAAAAATTAGAAAAGAATATGGCTGATACAGTATCTTGCCCCGCTCTCGACCATTTCCTGAACGCTGACAACTGCCTCGAAAACATTGGTGGCACCTCGGCTGTGGCTTACTACTTCGTTAAGGCTGACCTACAGGATCCACTGGTATTGACCGGCAACGTGTACTCTACACCTGCCTTTAAGACTGGTAAGGGCCTCTATCGCATCGACCTGAAGGATGAGACCCAGCAAATCAAGGGTGATGGCCAGGGCAACAACAAGGGCTATAATCTGACTTACAACGCCATTATTGACGCTGTGAATAAGAAGGTGAGCCTCCTGTCTCGTGCCCTCCAGAACCTTGACATCGGTATCATCGTTCCTGATGGCCAGACGGGTGACACGCAAATTATGTACGATCCCTACAAGCGCGTCAAGGTTGAGCAGGGTGGTATTTCGTCTGATACGGGTGCCGCTTCTGGTGATGACCGTCAGACCTCACTGGAGTTCCACCTCAATGGTGTGCTCTACGACAACCTTTATGTCACACCTCCTGAGACTGGTGGTTGGGATGGCTTGCTGGTTAAAACTTCTTAACCGAAAATTCCCCTATTATTGCGCCCGCATCGCTGTTATCCCGATGCGGGCCTTTTTTATCCCCTGTTTTCTGTCCCACCCTTTTCCCCTGTTTCCCCTAAATTTGCTCCTGTCAATAATTGTTCCGTTTGCTGCAATACCGTTGCAGCCCTAAAAATTTAAGTACAATGGATAAAAAACTTTTCACTGAAATGTCGCTCGATGAGCGCAAGGAATGGTTGGCAGAGTTCCAGCCATGGTACGCTGAGAAGTTGCCTATCATCGAATCGGGCAAATTCTCTCATAAGGATTTTGAACAGGGTCTTTCACTGATTGCTGTATTCCCCTTTACCCGCTCTTTCGTCCGTGAGGCTTTGCGCTTTCGTGATTATGCGTCCCGTAAGCGTTTGCTCCGTAACTATTCAGACAAAGCACTTTCTGATGCAAAGGCTGCACTGGACATTACTGTTGACCTGACCGATCCTGCCTTGTTGGTGCCGCATGTTGGCCGTCCCACTAAGGATGAAGCTGCTGCCCGTGCGCTAAAGGCTGAGAATGACCGTAAGGAGGCAGAGGCAAAGGAAGAAACGCTCTTCGGCCCTAAGTCTGAGATTCCTACCATCGACGCTGCCGCTCCTGGCACAGTGTCCGGCTCACTGAATGGTGGCACACTGTTGCATCTGGATCAGTTGAAGTGGCTCTTCTCTCCTGAACTGCAAGAGGCTGTAGAGAATGTCCGTGATTTGCGTTCTCGTGCAGAGGAAGCAGCAACGACGGCAAAGGTGCTTGCAGAAGCCGGTAAGCCTGAATCGGAAGTAGAGCCTTATAGCCAGGAGTCCATCAAATGCACAGAGGCTTACGAGGCAATCTACGTCCGTGTAGATAACGAGCTGGCTGTGGTATATGTGCGCCTGAAGGAAGACACTGCTTTCCGTGCCAGTATCGAAGCCCAGAAGGTCGATCCCCAGCAACTGCGCACTACCCTACGTCCCTATTGGGATAAGGTAGAGGATAAGGATGCTTTTAAGGCCAAGGTTATTGAGGACATCAAGGCCAACGACCCAGAGCAGAAGGCTATCCGTGAGGCAGAGGAAAAGAAGAAAGAGCAGGTAGATGCTATCGTCAAGTACCTCATGCGTAAGGATAAGCCTAATACGCCAAAGCGTATTGAGACCATGACTCAACGCTACCAGGCTTTGGTGGAACTGATTGGCGAGGAAGAGGCAAAGCCTTACCTGGCCGTGCTGAATGCCGCCAAAGAGGATTGCGAGAAGAATGTGGTTCCCGCTGCTGAAGCTCTGAAAGCCGAGAAAGCCGCCGCCAAGAAAGCAGCCAAGGCCGAAAAGAAATCTGCTAAAAAGAAGTAACTACTGTGCCCAGCGGTTTTCCGCTGGGTCCGTCTTCGTGTCTTCATAAAATCATTAACTCATAAATTCATAAATCAATGAAAAAGAAAATCCTAACAGCATTGGCAGCAGGTGCAGCTGCTATCGCAGGTGGACTGGTTTCGAGTCCGTCAGGTCAGCAACTCATGGAACAGGCTGTATCACAGGCGCAAGGCCAGCAGGTGACAGCACAGGCTCCCCAGCGTTACAACAACAATAGCCAGCAGCAGGCTCAGAATCGTTTGCCTGGCCAGACCGTCCAGCAGTATCTCAGTAATCCCTATGCGCCGATGGGTGGTGGCCGTTACTATGGTAATGGATATGGCATGTCGCCCAAGGAGTATGGCGAATATTTGATGCGTACTGGTAAGGATAAGTACAACAAACGTAAGCGCAAGCATATTGCAAAAGGTTTCGCGTAGGCCGGTGGTTTCCCATCGGCTTATGCCCTCTTAACTCTTCACTCAATGTCAAAACCTTCAGAAAAATACTTCGACAAAGTAGAACGCTGGTTATTGGGTGGCATCACCATCGAAAAAATGGTGTTGTCGCCTGATCAGCGTTTCCGTGCGCTGCTGGCTTACGAGGCATACCAGATTTGGATTCAGGACAAACAGATACGGCCATCTGACGTGATGCGTCGCATTGCTGCCCGTGAATATCCAGTGCTCTTGCAGAGAGCCAGCGAGGGCGACACAAAGGCTATGGAGTATGTAGCCGCTATGAATGTACGCCCTGGTGTTCCGCGTACACCTACCGAGATATCTAACGACGTGGCTCTCTTCAATCATATCATAGGACGTTTCGACACGCCCATTGACAACATCGAGAAGGCAAAGGTGCAGGATGCGTCCGACTGGCTTATTCGTGAGGGGATGAAGATGGGCGACCCGCGTAGTGTGAAGTCTGGTGCTGACCTGAAGATGCAGCTCAATAACAACTTCCAGGAGAAAGAGGATGTGGCCGGACAGATGCCGTCTTCTGAGATCACCATCACTACTGATGTGTCGGTGGTGAAGCGTGACAGAGTGAATTATACAGACGAAGAGCGTAAGAAGATGGCTAAACGCTACGGATTGACCGACAAACAGGTAGTCGAGATGATACAAAGTTCTGATGGTACATGGCAGATGCCTGATGAACAGCCGGAGCCAGAGCCAGAGAAAGATGTATTTTCAGAAGAGTAGCTTATGGCAGAGAGAAGAGACGTTTACATGAACCACAAGCAGTACCTGATGTACCTGATGAATGTACGAGACGGTCGCTTGCTTGGTAGCCGACGATTCGGTAAGACTGATGGCTCTATCGGGCCTCGCATCTATCGCGTCAGTCTGTCTATGCCTCGTGCTACGAATATTTGGTTAGGAAACTCCAGAAAACAGCTCTATACCCGTACCGTGCCTGGCACCATTGCCGCCATTGAGCGTTTCTTTGGCATCCGCGAGTCAGTACATTTCGGGTGGGGCAAACCGCCACGATGGGTGCCGAGTCCAATCATCAAACCGAAAACCTGGGATAACTGCATCTGGTTCGCTAATGGCACAATATGGCAACTCATTTCTATGGCAGTCACGGGATCGGCCAATTCGCTGACGGTAAATTCCATCGTGGCCGATGAGTGCAAGTTTATGTCGAAGTCCAAACTGGATGGTGAAGTCATGCCGGCATTGTCAGGTATCGTGCATCCGTTGGGCGACCCGTCTTTCTCTGATGCAAACCCACTTTTCAAATCTACTTTCTTTGCCTCTGATGCGAGTCTGACATCAAAGAATAACTGGCTGGAGAATGAGGAAAGCAAACTCGACATGCACCCTGATACGGGGCCATTGACTAACAAAACCTATCGGGAGATACAGGCTGAGTTGGAAGACTATGCAGAGCGTGTCATCTTCTACAATGAGCTGCTGCGTAATGCCAAGCGTGACGGCTGTGTGCCTATCCTTTGCCGTCAGGATGAGATAGATGCCATCCGTATCAAGGCACAGGCCATGATGAACCACGAAGGCCCGTTCAAGATCCTGCCGAACTATGGCCAGCGTATCAATAAGGCCATGCTCGATATGGCTATCAACTATAAACTGATTGATGCAGAGGAAGCGGAATTACTCTATTGCCATAAGTATCTGATTACACCTGATCAGGATTTCGACATGCAGATGATTCTTAACTCGAAGTCCTACCAGAAGAAAATCCGTACCTTACAGTGTAACGCTTTTGCGTTTTGGCGTGTCAGTACCTTAGATAATGTAGATATCGTCGGAGAGTCGTACATAGCGAGAATGGCGCGTGACCTCCCTCCTGTCGTGTTTGCCATATCTATTCTTAATAAAAAGGTGGCAAAGACTAACGACGGTTTCTATTCTAATCTCGATATAGAAAATGTGCATGGCTACATTCCAGATGACTGTCCGGCCATTGACAGCAGCTTCACGAAAAAGAAAGCTATGACTGTGCTCGGTGGCTCTGCTACTGAAGAAGAGTACGAGACTCCCGACTTTGGCGAGTTACAGCAGATCAAAGACTGCACTCTGGATGGTGACGTAGTGGACGCGCTGCCTTTGTATATCAGCATGGACTACAACGCTAACATTAACTGGGTGGTGACTGGGCAACTCTATCGCAGGGATAACCAGGAATGTCTCAATGTGCTCTCCAGTATGTATGTCAAGAATGAGCGTAAGCTGCGTGAGCTGATGGGCGACTGGCATCACTACTATAAGCCTAAGATGCAGAAATGCCGTGAGGTCATCTATTTCTATGATGCAACAGCCAAGTTCAAGGGCTATGCCATCGAAGGTATGGAAGACTTCAAGGATGTGGTCATTAACGAACTGACGAAATACGGTTGGTCTGTACGGCCTGTTGACATGGGATCACCGATGGCCCACGAAATGAAGTATAAGGATATCAACGAGTCGCTGGCTGGTGTGGCCTACCCTGCTATCCGCATCAATCGTGAGAATAACGAGGCCCTGATTATTGCCATGCAGAATGCGGAGGTGTCTATCGGCTATAAAGGGTTTAGAAAGAATAAAGCAGGTGAAAAGCTCTCTGAAGACGCAGACGATGCAGTACGCCTGGAGTACAGAACGGACGGCACAGATGCGTTTGACTCGCTCTATATAGGCTGCCGCTATCATCTTACAAACATGTCGGGCATGTGCCTTCCATTAGGTGATTAGTGTGCCTTTCCACTGTGCCAAGCGTTTTTCTGCTGGGAGTTTTGTCCCTAACTCCTGCGTCTTTCCATCTATCTTTGCTCAAAAATAAATAAAATTCTAAACCCTATTTAGTATGTCACAGTTGTCTATCTCCTACCAGCACCCGAAGTATGTCTCAGACATCTTCGCAGGGAGTGTTATCATTGATTGCACTTTCCCGACTGAGGGATTCCACCTCGTAACGGTAGAATCCAGTAAGGACCAGGAAAACTGGTCAGTGTTCCAAAGCCAGGTCGTTGGCCTTAATCTCTCATTCAAGGTGCTGTCACCGTCTAAGTCGCTTTTCTTCCGTCTTACCATGAGTAAGCAGCCGACGGCCATCAATATCGACACGATTATTGATGACACCACCACCAAGGAGGATATTGAGAATGTCATCGAAGAGAAGTGTGCTGACGTGGCATTTTCTGGCAAGGCAAAGGATGTGACGCTGACGGCTATCACCGGCCTTGTGGCTACGCAGGTGCAGGCTGCCATTGCAGAGCTGCTGGCAAAAATCATTTCTCTGGGTGCCGCTATCTCCTATGAGGGACAGGTGGCCGACTATGCTCATCTGCCGTCTTCTGACTTGAAGAAAGGCCACATGTATAACGTGGTAGCGGCTAATGATAAGATTCCCGCCGGCACCAACTATGTTTGGAATGGTGAATCATGGGATCCGATGACTGGTCAGATCGACCTTACGCCGTTCCTTACTTCTACCGATGCCGCAAACACCTATGTTGCCCTTGATGCCAGTGCTACGAATGCCGGTTCTGACATTGTGCGCTTGCTGGGTGTCAATAGCCAGGGTAAGGCTATCTCTATCACGCCGAAAGCCATTGTCGAATACGTCATCAAGTCGCTCATGGATGATGACCTGCTCGCTGTATAGCATTGTTTAGTCACTGTTTCCAGCCGTTCTCGGATGGGTATAAATAGTAAAGTATGAAAAGACTGAATAACTCTCAACCGCTGGCAGTCACTACGACCTACAGACCGCTCAACACCGCAATGCACATTGAGGTGCTGGGTGGCCTGTCAACTGTGCAGTTCTATCGTCAGACGGTGCAGCAGTGGATTCCTGACCATTCTGTTGTGCCGGTCATTGATGAACACGGTACACAGACAGATGGCGCATTGCGACTGAAAGCGGTTTACAGTATCATCGACCCAGACAACAACCTGAATACTGATACACTCGTGCCTCAGATATTCTGGTATGTCAATGGGGTGCAGGTGACTTCCACCGATTCAACTCAGGACTATTACATTGCCGGTAATATCCTGTATGTCCGTAAGAACTTCACACATCAGCTGGGAGCGAACATCTATTGTGAGTGCCGCTTTACCGACACTCGTACATCGTCGCCCTTCGTGCTGTCTGATACGCTGCCGCTGTCGGCCATCCTACAGGCTGATGAGCAGTGGAGCATCAATATCCTGTGTGATCGTACCCGTAAGCACTTCCCGCTTCATGCCGCTACGACTATCTACACCTTCGAGGCAGAAGCACGTCAGGGCAGTGCTGACAAAACGGATGCAGTAGCATGGTTCTGGGACTATTCTGTTGATAATGGTGTGCATTGGCTGACCATCAATAATGATTGCCTCTGGTATGTCAGCGGAAAGAATACGGCTACGCTGTCTATCGACGCAGACTTCATAGACAATCTGATGGTGCGCTGTCGTATCGGTATTGCTAACGGTACGTCAACAGCGGCTCCAGACCTGCCTAATGAGGCAACGGCCTGCATCGCGTGGCGTTATCCGAAGGTAATACCTACGGTATTCTCTTATGGAGGCGACCGAGTGTTTGCCGAGAACTCCTTTATGACCTTTGGCCTGATAGTACATGTGGCCAAGCATGATGACATGACGCTCGAACAGAAACGTCATTGGCTGATGTGCGATTGGGCGGTACGTCGCCAGGGTAGCAATGACGCGCCGGTGCCGCTGGGTGCCTATGGCCTGGAAGTCGTGGTACCAAGACAGTACATCTACGATAATGCCGGCACTAAGTTCATCGTGGATCCTCGTTGCTCCATTCGTGGACCCTACGACATCCTGGCTGACCCGTCAGGAGAGGTGTTCCAGTCTGCATCTGGCCATGAACTCGCTGTAAGAACATAGTAATAACCCTTTAATATTCACAAAAGATGAAAAAAGCGAAAACTTCTCTTGCGTCTGGTGAAAACATAGCCAAGGTGCTGTGTATGACCAGTCAGGACAATCTCTACGAGGCTACGCCCGAAGAGGTGAACAACAGTGCCATTCCATCTACTGTTGTTGGTGCGCTCGCTTCCAGCTTTACACTGGAGCAAAACTCTAATCCGGCCTTTGTGGTCAATAATCGTGGTGCTGCTGAACTCTATCAGTCTCAGATGGGTGGCTATGCCTTCTTTATCAAAGATGGTAAGGTGTATGCTGCCAAACTGAATGGTGCTGATTGGACGAAGTTTGCCGATGGCACGGCGTTTACTACTGCACTTGAACAGGTGTGCGAGACGATGGTACATGTACCTGATTGCCACTTCAAGGGTGAGGGTAAGACGCTGCATTTCGGTGGTACTGTGCCTATCGACGGTGGCAAGGTCTTCGATTCACCTCATTGGGTAGGTGCATACAAGATCAGCTACGATGCCAACAACAAGGCACACTCCCGTCCCGACAAGGCTCCGAAGCACTCACAGACAATGAGCCAGTTCTGGGCTGCCGCTCAGTTGCTCGGTTCAGAGTGGGGATTGGCTAACTACGGCTTCCATTGCCTGATTAACGCGCTGTTCCAGGCCCGCTATGGTAATCTGAACTCACAGAGCGTCATCGGTGCCGGCTTCCAGACATCTTCATGGGAGGCTGCGCGTGACGTGCCTATGGGTTTGCTGAAGCATTTGGGCGACGGTAGTGGTAATGTGTACTACACTGATGCCACTATTGGCGACCAGTACCCCGTGAAGCTCTTTGGCTTTGAGGATCTTTGGGGTAAACTCTGGGAGTTCCGTCCTGGCATCCGCTTCTACATGGATAACGATGTCCGTAAGGCTGTGGTCTATTCCGGCAACCAGGTGAGCAATACAGCTACTGGCCGCGAGTTTGTCTGTTCCGTACAGTCTGCATCAGGTGCTTACGTCAAGAGCATGGAGTGCGGAGAGTTCTGGGATATGATTGCTCAGAATGTCACGGGTGGCGGTAGCACTACATACTATTGTGATGGGTACTATGCCGCTACGGGTGGTCAGTTGCTGCTCGTCGGGGGTCACGCGTATAGCGGTGCGCTATGCGGTCTCGCTTATGCGTACTCGAATCTCGCTTTCTCGCTCTCGGTCGCGATCGTCGGTGCTCGCCTGGCCTTCTACGGGGAGCCGGAAATCGTGAGCGGAGCACAGTTGGTGGCCCTGACCGCGTAAGCGGGTCATGGCCAGCCAACTTGTGCTGCCGCTCCTGCTGGCTGGCCGACCCGTTTTTCTCTCCTGAGTGTTAAGGATGCTGCTGTGACACAGCAGCCGTAAAACAGAATAATAACAATAAAAAAAATCACCAAGGGAAATCGTCCTGCAAGGGCTGTCCCAAAAGAGAAACTGAAGACGAAAAGGTAAAAGGTCATACTTCCTGAACGCACAAAACAAAAAAATCAATAGCCCCTCTGCTTGCAAAGAGTTGGATTAGTTCGAGTTTTCCTTCTACAGCTTTGTGGGACCAACAGAGAGGCAGGGGATCGGAAACGACCCCGAAAAGGCGATAAATCGTGGAGTTGCTGAACGTCGGGGGTAACGCGAATAACGGTGCGCAATGCGGTCTCGCTTATGCGAACTCGAATAACGCTTTCTCGAACTCGAACACGAACATCGGTGCTCGCCTGAAATTATACACTAAAAATATCCACTGTTTATCCCTACAGATCTCGTGAAGACCACTAAGGATGAGCACACGATTGAGCCTGACTCGATGGAGGGGTGAAAACCCTGACAGAGCAAACACATAAAGGCGTAGGGTATGAAATAGAGTCCCCTCGCGTAAGTAAGCAATGCAGTTGTACGCATATACCGAAAGCCCGTGAGCCGAGAAGTGTAGAAGGCATGACCAGAAACCAGTCAAGTATGTGGCTATCATAGCCACCACAAGAAAAGGCATAAATGGCAGAAGAGTTGGCATATAAGCGTAAAGCCCGCCTCCGTGGTAAGAACCGCAAGGTGCGCATCGCCCAGGTCTATGACTTTGGCAATCTGCGCGTGGCTGACCATGATGCACGTCGTGGCAAGGAGGCTCATAAAGGTGTGCGTATCTTCGACCGTGACGCAGAGGGCAACCTCCAGACTTTGCAACAGCAGTTGATGACGGGCACCTATCACACCTCGCCTGGCCATGAGTGCATACGTCATTGTCCGTGTGGCAAAGACAGACTGCTGCATAAGCTGCCGTATTTTCCTGACCATATCGAGAACCATGCGCTGATGCAGGTCATAATGCCCATAATGATGCGGGCATACTACTATGACTCTTCGGCATCCATCAAGGGCAAGGGTATGCACTTTGCGGCACACCGTACTGAGCAGTTTATCGACGCTCATAAGTATGCCGGTCGTTTATACTATGCCAAGCTGGATTTCGTGAAGTTTTACCACAACATCAATCAGCAGAAAATCTATGATGTGCTCTGCAAGAAATTCTCTGATCCTGGCATCCGCTATCTCATCTATGAGATCGTGACGGCATGTGAGCAAGGATTGGGCATCGGACTGTTCCCCATACAGCCCATGGCCAACTACTACACCTGTCCGCTGTGTCGCCTCGTGATGGCCCTGTTTGATGTGTGGATGGAAATCTATTGTGATGACATGGTGATTATTGGCCTTGACAAGAAAGAGGTGTGGAAGGCTGTAAACTTTATCATGGAATATGCTAACGATGTGATGGAGCAACCGCTGCATGACAATATCGGTGTGCAGATCATTGATGAGCACCATGGCCTTGATTTCGTCGGCTATCAGTTTTTCTTCAATCATACTCTTCTGCGCAAGCGCATGAAGGCAAAGTTCAAACAGAAGATGCACCGCCTGAAAGACCCTATGCGTCGCTATCAGGCTGCAACTTCCTATAAGGGATGGCTGTTGCACTGCAATGGCTTTAACCTCTGGTGTAAGGTAATGGATATGAAATCATTTAAGGATCTGCAAGTACCTAAGTTCGAGAAAAAGGACGCTGACGGCAAACGCATGTTGGAGGGTACGAAAGTGTCTGCATCTATGCTGTGCGGACGTGAAATCATCTTTACGGATGTGGAGCTGGGTGTGAAGTCGAAGTATAAGAAGAATGCGGCCATCGTACAGGTGGAAGACAACGGACAGAAGTTCAAATTCTTCACTTGTAACCAGAAACTCATTCAGACGCTCGACTACATCAATGCTCACGATGGATTCCCATTCACGGGCACCATTGTACGCTGTAACGCTGCCGGTCTTCCCGACTACGAGATAACATAACCACCGTTCCCAGCCGTTATCGGCTGTGGTTGGCATTGAGATAAGAAATATCGTATAACCCCTTAAAATAAAAAACAATGAAGAAATCAGAGTTTACCGAGAATCCGGCTCCCGTGGAGTTAGAGGGAACCGTGCTCCGCATCTGCTTCGACACTGAGGAAGTGGATCAAGTGATTAACAATGGTGAGGAAGGACAGGAGTCTGAGACCCGTAAGGTATATATGGCTTATGTCATCCGTGTTTCTAATCCGTTTACCCTGGAGAATGTCACCAAGGCATTGCTGAAAGAGGGCTTCGATGAGTTCAAGGCTGTGGCCGTGGCTGCCGAGGCACTGCTGACGGCTAATGAGGCAGGCTTACTGCCTGGTAACGCGCTGGAACTGGCCCGTCAGATGCAGATAGCTCGTATCAGTGAGTATGATGCTTCTGATTCCGTCAACCAGTTCTCTTATGACGGTGTTCCCATGTGGCTCGACAAAGACACTCGTAATGGACTGATTGCCCGTCTGAATGCTGAGAAGGCTGTGGGTAAGACTACATCGACGCTCTGGCTCGGTACACAGTCGTTTACCATCACGCCCGATGCTGGTCTTCAGATGCTTTCGGCCCTCGAAGTCTATGCCAGCGAGTGCTACGATAAGACGGCTGAACACAAGGCCGCTATCGCCGCTCTCAATGATGTGGATGCCATTAAGTCCTACGACTTCACACAGGGCTATCCCGCTCACTTGGAGTTTTAATGTATAGGTGCCAATGACTGCATTACTCCTACTCTCCGTGCTGATAGCTGTCCTCTATGTGGGGACGGCTATCTACCTGCACCGCGAATTGCCTGCGTCTATTTCGCACATGGTGTTTAACCTCTCCAAAGGTTATAAGTTCGTGTGGACGCTCTTCATCTGGTCGATGGCCTTTGGTATATGTCCTGCATTGCTCGACGCGCTGGATGGCTCCATCTTCCAGTTTGTAGGATTCCTGACCATCGCCGCTCTCGCTTTCGTGGGAGCAATGCCGCTCGTGCGACATGACCCGAACACAGCGCATAACATCCTGGCCATTGCTGCCGGAATTGGCTCCCAGCTGTGTGTCATGCTCATTTGTCCCTGGTGGCTCTTGCTTTGGTTTGTCCTGGTGCCGCTTATTGCCTCTTCGACCATGCGCATCCTTGAGGGTAAAGGAATCTTCATTCTTGAAGTCCTTTGTTACATAACACTCATCGCTGCCATTCTCACCTCATAAATGTTTCGTATGCTGTGGCATCGCCACGGTCCTAAAAAGAAAAGAATATGCCAGCTCCAACAATTTCCAATCATTTTGCCATCACTGCCCTTCAGGAAGGTATCACCGTGCAAGGCTCTTTGCGCATCGACGGCACGCTCTCCCAGAACTGGAATAACAATACCCAAAAGGCTATTCCTAACTGGAAAGCGACGCAGGCCGATCCCAATCCCAGCCAGCCGCGTGTCTATCCCGTCATCCGTAAGGGTGTGCAGTATATGAACAACTCACAGTTGGTCAATACGCATTGGCTCTATAACGATGTGGTGATTACCTTTGACAATAGTGGTAATTCTACCAACTTCCTTGATGCTAACAATGATCCGCTCTTCCACGTCGGCACTACTACGGTGTCACTTGGTGGCTCCAGCTACCTGGTGCCCTGTCTGACGGTCATCGCTAACCTGGCTTCGCCTACCAACATTGACCTTGATACTATCGGCTATGAGGGTTCGGTGGAGATTTTGGGTAAGCAGCAGCCGTTCCAGTGTCAGGTGGATGTCAAGATTGCTCAGATGTCCGCACAGGGATTCTTGGGCCTGCTGTCGCCTGAGTCAGCCATTATCACCGCACAGGATCAGTCTGTCACCGTCACGGCCTCGCTCTATGGTGAGGATGGCCAGTCGCCTGCTACATGGTACTGTAAGTGGTACAATGCCGGTACGGGTGATGAGTATGTGGCTGCAAGAAACAACCATTCCGTCACGTTCTATGGTGCAGACTTCGTGGATAACCTCATTCTCCGCTGTGACTTCTTTACGGATGCAAGCTATAACAACCGTGTGACAACGGCCTTTGCATCCATTGATGATACGCAGGATCCTGAGTATCTGTATATCTCGCTCAATGGTTCCAACAGCGATTTCAGCGGCCAGCTGTCACCAGGTGAGTCATGCACTGTCACGGCTTGGGTGGCCACCATGGAGGATGCAACGGCTATCAATACGCAGTACACCAACTTTACCTGTGTATTGTACGACGGCCAGCAGAACGAGATTACCAGTGGCCCGACAATGACCACCTCTTCCAATCGTGGTACTATCGTGCTACCCTACGACTTCGTGGCTCAGTCTGGCTATAAGATCAACGGTATAGTCACCGCCTCTTAGTGCGCCTGTCCCCTACTCTCGTGCCCGCTGGTTTCCACCAGCGGGTTTATTTTGTCCCTACCTTTCCCCCCGTTTCCCCTATCTTTGCTCAAAAATAAGATGCAATGAATCCAGTCATATCACAGACATTTGCCGTTACAGCAGTGAAGCCCACCATATCGGTGGATCACATCGACAATTACTATATCACCGAGGCTTCTGGCATAATGCCAGCAGTCAGCGATTCACGCTGGCAACTGGTCCCCGATGGTCAGCAGGTGCCCGTTCCTACGGCATCGGCTCCGTATCTGTGGCATAAATACATCACCTACCTTACCGATGGCTCTGCGCTCGATCCCATCGTGGAATTTGCCGGTTCGCTGGGGCAGAATGGTTTTGACTATGACCTGGTGCCGTCGCATTCGGCTATCATCAAGGATGCCAACGACAATCTTTCACCGGCCAAAGTCTCTTGCTCGCTCATTAAACGTAATGCCGATGGTTCTGCTGAAACGCAGTCAGTGGTGCCGTCGGGCTACAGCGTCATTGTCTATCGTGACAACACTTCATCGCCTTATACGCTGGGTTCTAACGTCTCTACTGCCGGCATTACATCGGTTATCACATTTGTATTGAAATATGGCAATATCGAGGTGGAGCGTCACGATCTCCGCGTCATTGCCGAGGGTGCTGAAGGTCTTACTGGTCGTGGTATTCAGTCACAGGACACTCGTTTCAAGGCTACAACGACCAACAGTATTCCCGCCACTCCTACCAACGATAATACATGGAATACCTGGTCATCGCTCGCTTCCTGTGGCTACTCGCAGTCAACGCCCTACCTCTGGAAATGTATCAAGACGGTGTATCTCAATGGTAATGGCACTACCGAAGCGGAATATCTTGTTGAAGGCCCTACGGTATGGGGACAGAATGGTGCAGATGCTATTTTCATTGACCTGGATAATGAAATGGATGCCATACCGTGTGACAGCACTGGTAAGGTCACGGCGGCTACTACGCTCGTGACCTATGCCCGCCTATATCGTGGCTCTGCTATCATCAATGATGGCCTGACGGCTCCTGTGGCTGCCAACTGCAAGTTGGGTCCTGTCACACCTACCATCACGCCCCAGCAGGACGGTGCCTATAAACTGGAATGGGTGTTTGCTGTCAATACACAGCTGTCTGCCGACCGTCTCACGGCCAGCATTGCCATCGGCTATGCCAGCAAGTCCTATCCTGCCGTCTTCACGGCCAATGTCGTGAAGTCTGGTGCGCCTGGTGTCTCTCCGGCTATCTATCAGCTCTTGCTCTCGCAGAACGATGCTTCTTTTGCGCGTAACAGCAGCAACCAGCTCACACCGGCTTCTATCTCTGTCCGTTGTGGTTACACCAAGAATTACAATGGCTCTATCGTAAAGCATGACGGAGACCAGGCTTCAGACCTTCAGAATATCGACGGTACTTATAACATCCTCTACCGTGCCATTGCTGCTAATGGCTCCCCTGGTAATTGGGCATGGATGAAAGACCTCTCATCGTCTAACTTCTACCTGGTTATCCCCAACAGCACCACGAATACGGCCTACGAGTTTATCTTGACTACCGCTAACTCTGCTTCAGCTGTGGCCGAGTCAAACATCTTTGACCGTGAAACGCTCCCCATCAACAAAGACGGTTTGAATGGTGCCCCTGGTGAGTCTGCATTGATCATCGACCTGGATAACGAACAAGATGCTTTTGGCACCAAGGCCGATGGTAAGATAACTGCTTCTGTCTCTCGTGAGACCACTGCCTCGATGTTCTACGGTATTACACCGCTGTCTGCTACTTATTCAACGACGAAAACCTATGAGGATGGTACGACATGCGGCTCTGAGGTGTCTGTGGATGTCAACTCTGAGACGGGAAAGATAACTGTCACCATGGGGAGCACGTCGCATGTCTATAACAAGACTATTTTCATTGATATAACAGGTACGGCCAGCGGTTACACTGACAAACCCAAGACGGCCCGATTTACTATTCAGCCCCAGGCTGCCGGTACTGATGGCCTTACACCTGTCATCTACCAGCTGATGCCGTCACCGTCTTCACTATCATTTGCGCGTAATGCGGATGGTACGCTGAACATGGCGAACAATGTCATCACGGGCTATGTGAAGAAAATCGTGGATGAAGAGACTACTATCCTTAGTTCGCTCTCTGGTTATCGCATCTACTATGGCTATGGCAATCCAGCCACACCATCCAATTTTATCAGTGTGGGTGGTACGATTACCGTCTCTGCCTCTAATGCGGCCTCTTATGCTTCGCTGGTCCTGGAACTGTGGAAGATGAACGGCTCTACGAAGGAAAAGCGTCTCGACCGCGAGACTATCCCCATCAATAAGGAGGGTCAGAAGGGACAGCAGGGCGACCCTGGCGATACGCCATTCATTATCGACATCGACAATGAAATGACTTCTATTCCTATTAGCACCGATGGTAAGGTAGAGTCTCAGATCACGCTCGACTTCCACCTGGCGGCTTATTATGGCTCTGCCAATGTCATCAACGACTGTACGGTGTCGCTTGTGGGTACTGCGCCCACTGGCTTCAATGTCGATGTAGTAACGGATAAGACTACACCTCGTATCGTCATTGCTGCCAACACACAGCCTGCCGAGATTACTGAGCTGCGTTTCCAGGTGGTGCATAGCGACTATGGCACTCGTCAGACAGTCTTCTCTATTGCTGCCGTGAAGTCAGGCGGTAAGGGTCAGGATGCCGTCATGTACGAGCTGCTGCCGTCTGATACAGCTGTCACCATCGGACGTGACAATAACGGCGACCTGAATCAGACTACGGCTACATTGAAGTGCGGCTATACCAAGCGCATAGGCAATCAGACTCCATCAACAAATTCGGATGTCAGCAGCTCTTTCGACGGTTACAACATCTATTTTCGTCGTAAGAGTCGTAGCAATGGCACATGGTCTTCGTTCTATCTCTACTCCTACTATAAGTCGTACTATCTCACTGATTTCTCGGTAACAACCTATTCAGACATTCAGTTTATCATTTGTACGAACACCACTTATACGGTAACTGAGTCAAATGTTACGGGCCTTATCGACCGTGAGACGGTGCCTATTGTGCTCGATGGTCAGAAGGGTAAGCAGGGCGATAATGCCTTTGTGCTCGACATTGACAACGAAATGGCTGCTATCCCCGTCAACGAACAGGGAAAGACTACTGGTGTATTGGGCCTTGATTTCGGACTCAATGCTTTCTATGGTACTACATCGGTACTTAACGATTGTACGGTCACTGTCGATGGATCTGCGCCAAATGGCTTTACCGTGGATCTGACCGATAAGTTCAATCCGTCTATCAGCATCGCTGCCAACATCCAACCTGCCGAAGTAACTGACATTGTACTGAAGGCCGTACATGCCACCTATGGCACCCGCTACGCCACCTTTACCGTCTGTGCTGTGAAGTCCGGCGGTCGTGGTGAGGATGCTGAAATCTATCAGCTTAAACCCAGCCACACCGCTCTCCAGTTTGCCCGTAATAGTAGTGGCAATCTCACAGGTTCCTATACACTGACCTGTCAGATTCAGAAGACGGTTGGCTCTACAACCTCTAACCATGATTCACTCTCTGGTTACTATATCTACTATGGTTGGGATGGTGCAGCAAGCCCTTCCACATCTTTGCCTACCTCTGGCCGTTCTGTTGGCACCTCCGAGGCTGCCAGCCATACCAGCGTAGTGCTCGAACTGTGGCGTGGCCAGCGTAGTGCTTCCGGCTCCGTCCGTCTCGACCGCGAGACCATTCCCATCCTGAAGGATGGTACAAAGGGCGGTCCTGGCGATAATGGCAATGGTATCGCTAATATCTATTTCTATCGTATGTTTACGCAGTCATTCGAGGCTCCTGCTGAGAATGATAGCGGATGGATTGCATCTACCAGTGGCTCTTATCCAACCGAGGCCGGACTGACAAAGGAAAACCGTTACCTTTGGCAAAAGAAGTTGACTTCTTACACACGCTCTGACACGCCAACTATTGAAATATCTCTTCTGGCACAATTCGACACTGGCGTACAGGAAAACCTACTCGAAGACACCGCTTTCCTCTCTGAAGGTCAGATGGAGGCGTGGACTGACAAGAATGGCGGTATTGGTGTGAATACCGTTGGTTCTCATAACTCTTTCGGTGGTACGCCTGTATGGGAAAACCTATATACCGAATTGCTTAAACAAAATGTCTATGAATATGGTGTGTTGCAAAAGCTGAAGGCAAATACTTGGTACACGCTTTCATTCTGGGGTGCTATGCAGTCGTATCAGGATTTGCTTTCTTCATCGGTATATAACGGTTCTGATGGCGGTTCATACTGGCAGATAGGTGCTTCCCGTCGTGGTTTCTGGTTGGAAGCTGGCCAGCAGGCTATTGTGACGGTAACGGGACGTTGTTATTCATCAAATGTATATCTTAAAGTCTTTGGCTTTGAACAGAATTGGGAATCAGGATTAACGTCTTCAGTAACATTTACTTCTACCAGCTCACAGACAAAATCATTCCTGGTAAAGAATACATCTTCTGCTAATAAGTATTTCTATGTCGAAGGATATGTATATCTTAGTAGCGACGATTCACAGAATACCTATACCGACATCAACCACCGCTGCTATATCACATTGATTCGTGTGGATCGTGGCTGTAAGATGGCTTCTTATCTTTATCGTTCTGATAATGGTCAGGCTGTGCAGCACTCTTCGTCGGCTCCTTGGTATGTGGATGGTAAGAAATATACGGCTGCTACAACTATTCCTAATCCTACTGGTGGACGTAATGTAACGCTTGTTGATGGCACTACAGCTAATGTGCAGGATGGAACGCTTGTAGGATTTGCGGATGATGGTTATGTCTATTGGCAGATGAGTCCTGGCACTTATCGTCATTCCGTGACATTCAAAACACCGTCTTCGCTTTCTACGTCTGCTCAATATAGGGTACTCTTCCGTATGATCTCGCGCTCACATTATGGTTGGATCTCTATGCCCAAGCTCGAAGAGAATACCATTGCTACAGATTGGATAGAGAATACCAATGACCGCATGGCTGATGACATTCAGCATGTCTATGATGGTCTCTGGGAGTCAGGAAAGACATACTTCTATGGTGGTGGCACTGGTGTTCGCCATGTAGTCCGTGCCAAGGAAAGCGTCAGTGGTGCCATGACCTATTGGCGCATGAAACAGCGTACAACTTCCAGTGGCTATACTTCCACTACACAGCCCTACAATGATACAAAGCATTGGGAAAAGGCTTCATACTTGAAGTTCCTCGCCTCTGACTTTGCGCTCATCGAAAACGCCATTATTAACTTCCAGCAGACTAACCGCATCCTGGTTTATAACTCTGCCGGAGTTGTGGCAGCAGGAATGGGGGGTGCTGAAGGTGGCTCTAATGATTATCCCCTCTGGGTAGGTGCCGACTATGCTAACCGTGCAACAGCTCCGTTTAGGGTGAATCTGCTGGGTAAACTTTATGCAACAGGAGTTGAGCTTGTTGGAACATTCAAAACGGCTACAGATGTTGCATCTGTTACAATTACAACTGAGAATAATAGAGGTACTATTCGCGTAGGTGCTTCAACAACAGGAGTCCTAATTCGTTCAACGGCAGTTGGTGATGGGAATCATGGTAATGGAGAAATTGTTATTTATTCATACGAAAATCCACCTATCACGTTGCGAGAAGGAATGATAGACTGCACTTATAGTAATTTCTCATTCATTTCCCCACATGATGATGGCCAGTCCTCGCGTCTTAGAGTGGTAATAAATGATGCTCAAATGAGCGGTGCTATGAGCTATGGCGTACAGCATAGTTCTTATTTTAGGCAGCACTATGGGTTATTTGTTATTATGAATGAAAATTTGACACTGCCTGCTATTACTAATGAAACTTTTGAAACACAGTTTCTTTTGATATTTAATACTGGTGCTCGTACTATTTATCGTAATAATCAAATCCTATATGTTGATGGCGTGTCTAACACTAATGCTTCCATTACTATTGGTAAGAATAGCCTGGCCCTGCTTCGTTCTGATTTTGATTCCAATTCTAATTACGCATGGTTTATCGAATATATATCATAAATTTCAAATCAATATGAAAATCAATTTCGATTCAATTAAGGTCTATACTGACCTGGGTAAGACACAGAGCGTTACGCAGAATATGCGTAAAGAGTTTGCTAACTTCATCTACACGCAAGGCAACGGTATTGCTGCCCATGCCCTCGCGCTGAAGATCTACAACGGTACGCCTGATACCGACTACGACGAAAACGAAGTGGCGATCATTCGTCAGTTCGTGGATAACTGTACTCCCTGCGTCATTGACGCTTTCCATGAAATGCTCAATTCATAAATTCATAAATCAATGAAGAAAGACTTTCTAATCATCTTTGGTACTCCACACCTCCTGACTACCCCAGGCAAGGGTGCTCCTGATGGTTCCATCCGCGAACCAGTCTATTGTCGTGAACGTATCAAGTCTATGTGCGAAAAGCTCCGTGCCTATGGTTATAACGTGGCCATTGACTACGAAGACCTTAACCTTCCTGACGGGATGCGCACAAAGGACTGGAAGCTGGAGCAGAGTCGTGAGTTGTCTATGCGTGTGCGACTGGTCAACGACCTCTGCCGCACTTACGATTGCATCTACGTTAGCGTTCACCTCAATGCTGCTGGTGCTGATGGTAAGTGGCATGGTGCCGGTGGATGGTGTGCCTACACCTCGCCAGGCAAGACAAAGGCTGATAATCTCGCTGAATGTCTATACGATGCTGCTATCCCTAACCTTCGTGAGTATGTGGATATCATCAGCACAGGCAAACTGCGTGGTGAATACACCGACAAACAAACACCTATCCGCATGGATAAGTCAGATGGCGACCGTGACTTGGAAGCAGCCTTCTATGTGCTGAAACACACATCCTGCCCTGCTGTCCTCACTGAAAATCTTTTCCAGGACAATAAGCGCGATGTGCAATATCTGCTCTCTGATGCCGGTCAACACGCTATTGAGCGTCTGCATATTGAAGGCATCCTGAACTACATCAAAAAGTATGTACCGTATGCTGTTGTACCACAACAGCCCACCCATTAGCCCCATAAAGAAATGAAACAAGACCAATACTTCCGCGATTTCCAGAAGCTCTGCATTGACATCCTGGCTCAGTCTGATAATTGCCAGGAGTCGCAAGATCTTTTCCGTGCCTCTCGCTCTGTTCCAGAACTGGTGACGGCATGGCAACGCTTCTGGGCTGGTGTGCTGCATGAGGTGCCCGAACAGGTCATTAAGGCTTTCGGTGCCCTCTATCCCGTCTATCGGGATGATATTCTTCGTGCCGGCTTTTATTATAACGAGGCACCGCCCATCGACGCGCCCGCCTCAATGGTCCTCATCGGCAATGCTCCCGTGTCCGAAGCATCAACTTCGGGTTCTGAAGCCCCCGTGCCCCTCACTATTGCTGGCCGTCATCGTGTCTATGTCCTGGGCGACCTCCCTATCACCTGCACCGACAACGCCAACGTCCACATTGTTGCTGACTCTGCCAGTGTGACCCTTAAAGGCAATGCCCGTTGTAATATTGAGCGTGGCACTGTTACCGTCCGTGATCGTGCCACCGTCTCAGGACGTGGCACCATCCATTGTTACGACTCCACCACCATTCTTGCATACGGTGGTATAGTCCATGACCATGGCCACCTCGATATTCGGGCCTACAATGATGCCACCATCTACTCGTTTACCAACCGCCGTATTGAGTTTCACGATAATGCCAAACTGATTTATGAATAGTCATATCGCCATCACAGCTCTCAAAAACGGTCGCCAGCAGCCGCTGAATCTCGGCGACGATTTCAGCATTGACATCGACGATCAGAATCCGTTGTTTAACGACAACGAAATGTTTTCGTACCCCTGCCGAATGCCTATGGAGGGCAATCGTTTCCTGCTGGGTAACATCGACGATCCTGCCAACATTGACCGTCCCGTTGGTTTGGAGCATACGAAGATGCGTATCGTAGTCGATAACCAGCCTTTCCGCTCCGGCACTCTCGTAACTGCCGAAGATGAAGAAATCGACACCGCTCTTACCATGAATATTACGGCCTCTGAGCACTCTATTGATGACCTCATAGGTGAACTGCAATGCCGTGACGTTCCTCTGAAGGATCGTATTCTCATTGGTGAGAAAATCGGAGCTGTGAAGGCGCATATTGACTATGATTTTCAAATCAAGATAACATATAGTGGTAAGAAACCTGATGAGATTCATTCCATCACTTCACAGCGTAGTAGTGATGCGGAATTTTCGCCCCAGGCTCTCGGATTCTCTTATCCTGGCCGTTGTGTCACTCAGTCAGGCACCAAGGAGAAAGCGGTAAAGAGTAAGGAAGAGAGTTACGGCGACGATAAGAAGGTGATTATTCCCCAGGTGCAGACTTCGTTTATCAATGTAAGCGATTCCTACCCGACGGCGAAATACTGTAATGCCCGTGTCTGCTATACGCACTATGACATCGACGAAGACGGTAAGACAACCTCTAAGGCCAGTCCGAAGACAAAGCACACAGGACCTAATGACCACTGGCCGTATTGGGTGCTGGAGGCCGACCGTCCTCAGTCTGGCATCTGTTTCTATGTGCTTTACTTCCTCGACTGTCTTTTCTCGTTCCTGGGTGTCAGCTTTGACAACACCGAACTGCTGAAGGTGGAAGACATGCGCCGCCTGTGCTTCTTTACGACACACTGCAAGTACGATGAGGAAAAGAAGTACCCTAACGTGGATGGTTATTTCCAAACGGTTAATGAGGTCAACGAATGGCTGGAGAGTCGTGGCTGTGGTGGTAAGTTTGTAATCTCTGACGTAAAGGGCAAGCAGCTCGACGATTGCGAATACCATTATTACAATCCGTTCAACGGTCAAACGTATAATGGCCATGCTACTGTAGGTGTGGACGGTGTGCAGTCTATCACTGTTGAACCGACAAAGACGGGCGAGAGTCTGAAGGCTGATATCATGCTGATGTATGCTAACAGCGACAACTTCCCCGACGAAGCAGTGAAGACGGTGCTGGATTCGCTCTGGGCCTCGTTTGGTATCAAGTTTGAGTATAATTACGAGAAGAAACATGTCCGTGCCTACTTTGCCCGTGACGTGTTCCGTGACCAGCAGGATCCTATCGACTTTCCAGGCCGCGTAATCTCCATGAAAAAGATTGCCGAGAAGATTACGGGTGTCAGCATGAAGTATAGCAGCGAAAGCGATGCAAAGGAGCAGCGTAGTAACGTGAAACAGGGTAAGAAGGATTATGATACGTCCTATGACTATATCGACTATCCTCAGAAATCGACTGTCACCAATAAACACTACGAAGAGATTTTTCGTGCGCCCAAGCAGTCTGGTGGTGAACGCGATAAGACGTGTTATATTGACCGTGCAACTGGAAACAAATACCGTATCAAGGTCAACGGCGAAGCAACAAGCTCATCGGATTGGAAACCGGCTCTCTTTGAGGTGGGTCAGTTCAAGGGCGTAGAGCTGGGCGATTGCTCTGAGTTAAATAAGGACTTCGTGGAGGAAATCGTCAGCGATTTTCAGCCGATGGAGTTTAACGATGTCAACTACCAGACTGAGATTGCACAGGCCAGTGGTACGCATAATGATGGTAGCGGAAACACGGTATCATTGAATACCGACCGCATGGAGCCTATTCTGGCTGCATACATCGACGAAGATATGGAACATGAGTTCATCAAACAGATCATCAAGGAGAGCATCGGTTCCGATTTCGTTGAGTGCTATGCTGAAGAGCAGCTGGAGTTGATAGAAAATTACGACCCCAGCGACACAGACGATGGCAACAGCCCGTTACAGTCTATTGATTGGGGACTTGCTATCGCTATTATGCGGGGTGGTGGCACCAATGCGACCATTCAGACCTACGATTTTAACTACGATGGATTTGGAAACTCGAAGTGGCGTACTGTCGCCGGCCTCTATGCTCTCACGTCTGACTCTATCGACATGTGGGGTAATGAGTACGACTACAACGGTGTGCAGCCTGGCATCGGTGGTGGTGAACGCTTCTCGCTCAAAATACGCTCATGGGTGCAGCCTGAATGGGCTGACGGGCCGCTTGTGGATCCTGATGTCATCAATTCACAGACGGGAGTCATCGAGAAGAAAATCAAATCGCGTGGACTTTTCGACACCTTCATGTCGGAATACTGCAACTTCATTCTGAAACGTCGCAAGTACCGCATTCAGATAGAGTGCTCTGCCGCACAGGTGGCCGACGTGCCAAACCACTGGACGCGCCGCTTCCGTATCAATGGCCTGGTAGGATTCATCAATAAACTGTCCTATAACGTCTCAGCAAAAGACGGCCTGAACGGTCTCGAAGTAGAGTTCTATGTCTATTAGTCTTCGTGCCCGCTGGTTCGCCAGCGGGTTTTTCTTTTGTCCCTACCTTTTTCCGTTCTATCGCTATCTTTGCCAAAAATAAACGCTTATTATTATGGCAAAGAAAAAAGACGCTTTCATCCAGACGGTCAAAGGACCAGAACAGTTGCGACACCGTGCAGAGCAGCTGCGCAAGATGGGTTATTCCATCCTTTTGCCCAGCGAAAACAACTATCTTAACATGGATGGTCCGCGTGAGTCGTGGAGTGACTTTATCGGCGCACAACTGCGCTCTGGTGCCTCTGAGAATGGACGCGCACAGCGTAAGTCCATCCCTACCCTCTACTTCAGTAGTGGTAATGAGGTGAAAACGGGCGTTTCCGACAAAGGCACAAAGGACTTGGGCTATATTGAGTGGGGATTGGGCAACACACTGCCTAACCTCGTGGCCTTGCTCACAAACATGTTGCCCTACACAGCTGCTGGTGTTGAGTTCAATCAGATGCTCGTGACGGGTCTCGGTCCCCAGCCGAAATTTGACGTGGCTCAATATGTGGGTGGTAACATCACCACCACGAAGATACGCTATAAGGATGCTGGCAAATGGCTCCGTGGCCGTATCATCGACCTCCAGCGTGAGCTGCTGAAACTCCACTCAGAGCATAATGGCAATGATACCAGTATGCCAAGCGGCTTCTCCGCTGGTGAAGGCTCAGAAGCATCAACAGCACCAGCAGCTCCATCGGCTTCCGCTAACAAGGTGTTTGATAGCCTTTGTGAATCAATCAGTGAACAGATTGAGGATTTACAAAAGGCCCTGAAGAAATGGAAAGAGACATGGCCAAAGGTAAAGGACTTTCTGGAGCGTAACAACCTTGCTCAGACATGGCTTGCTGTGTCGCTCGATCAGGTGATGTTTAATATTTCATTCCCTGAATTGCAGTTGAACCAACGACAACTCGATAAAAATAATAAGGATGTAGAGACGAAAGATTGGACCCCAGCCATTACAGGATTGTCATACCGTAGTTGCCATACGACCAGATTGGAGCGAATGGATCAATACGGGCGTATCAATTATGTGTACTGCTCGAATCGTTGGCTGGATAAGCCATGGCTCGATCAGGGAGGCGACCAGAACGCGCCCATCAATGCCATTCATGCCCTTAATCCGGCTTCACCGCTGACTTCTCTGCAAGAGGTGGTTTGGGAGGCCAAGGAAAAGAACGTATCGGTCAATAAACGTCCTACACGCTTCGTGCTGCCTACGTTCAATCCCACTGCTGGCCGTCCGTATTATCCGACTCCTGCCTGGCATTCCATCTTTGGTGGTGATATCTACGAGTATCTTTCAACGATTATCAGTGACCGCTACAATCGTAAGAAGAATAGCAATATCATTGGCCGTATCATCTACCTGCACAACGATTATATGCAGCAACTCTTCATTCAGAAGAAAGCACAGTCTGATAGAAAGAAGCAGGCAGAGATACGCGATAAACTCTATACGCAAATCAATCAGTGGCTATCCAACCGTGACAATGCCGGTCAGTCGCTCTTAGCCTTTACCTTCATGGGTACGGATGGCGAGGAACACAAGAGCTTTGAGATAGTGGAGATTGAGAGTGCCAGCAAGTCTGTGGCCGATGCCAACGAGAAAGAGACGGCTGAGATCTCATCCATCGTCTTCATGGCTCTTGGACTGGATGCCCGCCTGCTTGGTTCGTCACCAATGGCTTTGGTGGGCAGTAATGGCGGTACGGACATCCGTGAGCGTTATCTGTTGCGTCTCATCCTGAAATCGCCCATCCAGAACGTCATGCTGAAGACGCTCGATGTGGTGTCGCATTTCAACGAATGGGACGAAAACCTCTGTTGGGAGATCGACCGCGAGGTGATGACTACGCTCGACCGCTCTAAATCAGGTGTAACAACTCAGGACAAACCCGAATAACCATGGCACAAGGATTACTCATACAAGGCGCATCACCGTTGGTTGGCTCTCCAATCACGTTCAAGGTGCAGGCTGCCGTCATCAGTGGCGAGTGTGCTTTCCATCGTGTAAAGCTCACCGTACATGCCGGCATCTATGGTGGCAACTATACTGACCTGACGCTATCCTCACCTGCTGAGAGTGGCGAAACCCTGTACTTCGATGTTTCGTCTGCTCTCCGTGCCGTGGCTGATAGCTATGAGTACACTGCTACGCCTCCTGCTGCCTATCCCTATATCGTCTATGACCTGTCGGCCTGTGATGAGTATATGCAGAATGGTGAAGTGCATGATAATGTGGGTGTCGTGACCAGCAACGGCCACAAAGCCATTTTTGGTGCCTACTCTGACCTGGAGCGCATCCTCAGTGGTGGCAGTAAACTGGCACAGCACTTTACCCGTAAGCCCAACACCACACCCGAAGTGGTGGCCGTAGGCGAGACAATGGTATGCCCTCAGTCGTTTGCAACGGCTATCAGTGAGGGTAGTATCACTACGGGGCCTACGTCATCGGTGGTCAGTATTACAACGCCTGGCCTGCAAACCATCAATGGCCGTCAGGTGTATGCTGTGGCCGCCGGACAGACCGACCGCTACCAGTTCCGCTTTGTCAATGGTTTGGGCTGTCTCGAATCAATCAGTGTGCGCTCATTCAAGACCACTGAGACGAATGTAACGCAAGAGTCATACATTCGTGCCATACAAGAAACCTTTGGCTCGTTCTCGCGTGGCCTGGTGACAAAGAAAAACGACTATGAGACATGGAAGATGTCTTCTGGTCCCCTCGATGAAGCATGGCATTCGTGGTTTATCCATGAGTTCCTGATGGCTAAGTTCGCTTGGATTAAGATAGGAAACAACTGGCTCGGTTGCCATATCGTGCCGGAAGAGACCGTAGAGGGCATCGACCGTACCAACGGATCTTTCTACGAAGTACAGTTCTCTGTCCGTCTCGACCTCAATGGTTCGCCCCTGGCTGCCCTCGCAATATAAAACAATAATCAAACAAAATAATAACGATATGAACCAGATTATCTCATTCTTTCAGAGCTTTTTCTGCTCTATCCCACGTCTCGTTGCAGTCGCCTTGGGAATTGTATGGGCATGGTTGGAACCAACGCTCCCCTATGCCCTGTTGTGTGTGTTTGCTGTGTTAATAGACTGTCTGACAGCTTGGCGACTAAACAGACGTATCAAAGCAACATTCCCGAAAAGTAAAGCCGATGGTAAACTGAAATCGGCTCACATGTTCAAGATGGTTAGTGACCTGGCGATTGTCTGGTTCTGCATTCTGCTTGCTGAAGGTGTGGATAAGCATTTGCTCGGCCACCTCGGAGGTTTACACCTCGGTCAGTATGTGGCTGCCATCTTCATCCTCTGCACCATGGTTAGCATCCTCGAAAACGAATCATCCTGCAATGGTTCTGCATGGGCAAGAGCCGTCCAAAAGATTGTCACCTCTAAGGTTGCACGTCACATTGACATCGACGAAGAGGAACTGGAGGCTGCTATCAAACCTAACAAGGCTAAAAAACACAAGAAAGCTGTCAAAGAATAATGTCACCTATGCCGTGATATCATCACGGCCTTAAAATTTGTTCGCTATGCTTATCTCATCCCCCGAAGAACTGAGGCTTTATTCGCCCTCTAACGCCATTGACAATATCGAGACGATGGCAGGTTTTTTTGATTCGTCTGAGCAGGACTTCCTAAAGGATAAACTCGGCGCACAGCTCCATCAGTCGTTGGTGGAATATTATCAGTCATTGCGCGATGGCGAGGGTGCTATTGCGGAGTTTATCGGGCAGATTGTAGCCGGCACTCCCCTACCCCCTTACGCCCGTCTGCTGACACTGGCACAGCGTATCATCACCTTTGATGCACTTGGTCGTGCCATTGACCAGCAGGCTATCAGTGTCAATGGTGCAGGCATCAATATCGGTGTGGCAGATGACTACCAGAAAGTCGATCCTGCCACCATCAATGCCTATAAGCAGAGCTGCATCAAGGAGTCTCACGCTGCTATCAATGCCTTGCTCGTGACACTCGAAGAGTGGACGCAGGAGGTGAATGCGCTCGACCCAGCCGCCATTGAGCCAGAAAGCTCTAACGCTGAGAAAAAGGAGATTACTGATTATTGGCGTACCTCTCGCTATTTCTTCCTCGCTGCAAGTCTGGCTATCCCGTCGGCTACCATCCTTCAGGAATATCTCGACATCTACGGCTCGCGTGAGAAGTTTATTCTCATGCTGCCTGACCTGCGTTTTATCCAGGAGGATATTCTGACTCCTATTATCGGCGAGGATCTGATGGACTATCTCGTTGAAACAGCAATCAAGGGCACTGATGACCGCCTTTTGAAGCGTATCATCCACCGTTTGCGTAAGGCTATGGCCCGTCACCTGGAATCGCGCACTATGCAGATAAAAGTGGGCGACCCAAGACGTGAGACGGCACATAACGAGGCCGTGCAGTTGACTTCCGACATCTCCAGCTACCTGCAAACGCATCAGCCCGACATGGAAGGCGACCTGTTGAAAGCCTTTAAGACCTCTCCCCTCTATGTGGCTCCCGCCACTGAGCCTGAAGCATCGGCTTCGGGTGAATACACGCCGGAGTTTGAAAACAATGCCTCTGGCTCTGTCATGTTTGTAACCCCTGCCCTCGATTAGTTATGACCAGCAATCTCTCTGCTATCCTCGAAAAGTGGGCACAGTTATACAAGCCCATATCGCATGACCCGAAACGTGGCTCTAAGGATAAGGCATACTACGAAATCAAGACCATCAATCAGGATTCGGAGTTTGTGCGTAATCAGAACACGGCAAAGTCGCCATGTATGGCCTATTCGGTCCTGGTAGATGCTGAAATGAACTCTACTAAGGTTGTGAACTATCGACACACCATCTATTTCATGTCCCGTGCCAAGACGCGCTCGCTGGCTAAGAATGCCAAGCAGGATGATGAGCTGGGCACTGACCAGCAGCTATTGATGGATGAAATGGTGCAGGATCTCATTCAGTATCTCCGTGATCTAAAACACTATGGCCGCTGTCCTATTACGGGTGAGACCTACGACACCCCTACGATGCTGTCGCTTCGTGGCCTCTCGCTCGATAAATGCGAGTGGGGCAGTCTGCCGGTTAAGTATGCTGAATGGCACTTGATGGAGCTGTCTATTGACCAGGACCAGCCACTCCCTGCCATCGGCTGTATCAATAAGGAAAAGTATCACCTCCCTGTCTCTGAAGAAACCACTGTGCCCGATGGCTCTTCGTCGGGTGAAACTACCGTTCCTGAAGCACCTGCTTCGGGTGATAACCCCTAACTCATAAATATACAATATGACAGTCGCCCGTCCATCCGATTATTGGTTTTCATCCAGTGCTCTGTTTGTTCAACTCAATGCCGCTGGTGATCGTAACTACATCCATGCTAACTGTTCGTCAGGTAGCATGGTGATGTGCTACATGCGTGGCATCGACGGGCTGGGATTTGATAATGGCCATAACTATCGCAGATGGACGCTGATAGCGTCGCCTACTGTCTTCCATGATGATGATCCCCGCTATGTCTATATTGCCATTCCGAAGAGCAATGCCGCCGACATTCCCGCACAGGTGGTATGGCCGTCTGAAGAGTTGGATATCTACGGATGTAATGAGGGAGGTACACAGGTAGGTTCCACCGATTACTACTACATCTGGACGCGAGGCATTATCTCAGCCTCTCGTGTGAATGGTGTGGCACAGGATCGTGTCTGGACTCAGGTAGTAGATACGGGTACGCTGGCTTCTGATGAAGCGATTGCCAGTGGTGGTGAAGGCACCTGGTGGGAGTATATCGCTACTACCGACATGGTGAAGTTCCTGAAGACCATCAGTGAGGCTGTATTTGAGAAACTGACGGCTTCCTGGGCCTCTATCACTCAGCTGGTACTTCACGGCCATACCATCAATGGCGTGGCTAATCCTGAGACGGTGGCCGATGCCAATGCCAACGACAAACTGGTGACTCCTGCTTACGCTAAGACGCAATATCTCTCGCGTACTCACGATGACACCGCAAATGGCGACATCACCTTCAATAACTCCATACTCGTTAAGGGTGAAACGGTACTGAAACGCTCTGTCACCATTGGCGATTACGAGAAGGATATTCAGGTAGGCATCGGTTCGCGCACCGGCATGAAGATGCTGCCAGACGGCACCATTATTGCCCGCTCGTTGGAACTGTCGGAATCGCTGTCGGTACCAATCATCAAATACAACCAGATTGAGGTGCTTTCAGGCACCCGCTGGGACTCTGCCGGTAAGGGACGTATCAAGGAGATTATTAGCACTGATGACACCAACCATACATGCCAGTTCGTGCTCGATTTGAACGATGGCGAACCAGGTGAGTTTATAGTGAATGATATCCTGCGTGGTTTCTGGCACAACATGGATGGTACAAAGAATGCCACTACCAACAGCGATGACCGCAAGGGTAATATTCAACGTGCAGGATTCCAGTCTATCTACTGCCGCGTAACAGCCGTGGCCAATGTCGTTGAGCGTGTCACCAATGATGTTGTTGAGTATATCGCACAGGATGCGCAATATGTGGCACAGGAAGGTGATAAGATTCGTGAAAATGGCCTCGTAACGGTGGCCATGCGTCAGTTCAATACGAATCCTGTCACTTGGTCGCCTGCTCCCGAACAGTGGAGTGTGCTGTCTGTCTCTGGCTTCTTTGGCGTGGATCATCCAGAGCGTCAGAAGTTCTTTATTTATACTACGTCCTATATGGCCCGTTTTGAGGGTGTAAACACATGGGAATGGGAAGAGCATTGCTTTATGGGTGGCTGGGGTGACTTGACCGGCTTTGCCATGCTGCAACTGGACGAAAACCAACAGGTAGTATATCGTAAGGAGTTCAACGGCGAGGGCTTCGTCACTAAGGATGCGCATATCTATGGTGTGCTCGACCAGTTTACGCGATTCTCTGACCGTATCGACATCAAACTGTCACGTCCTGATGGCACCATTGCCGACGGCGAACAGCAACGCGCCGACTTCATTCTGAAGGATGTAGAGGGTAACGTCATTAGCAGTGGCTATACGATGAGCATTACCCGACAAAGCGGCAATGCGGCTGCTGATACGGCATGGAATCAGGCCATGGCCACACAATACCCCAGCGGCATCCCGTCGGCTCTCTATTTTCAGTTTGCTGATGTGCCTGAAGGTGGTGCTGTCTATGTGGTGGCCGCCACACGTCAGGTAAGCGATGGGCAGGGTGGCTATGACACCTATACAACCAGCGCGTCGTTTGTCCTCTCCCGTGCCTATGCCCAGGAGATTTTCTTAGGAGCGTGGGATGCTGCAATGCTCTATGAGCGCACTCCCCGACTCTACCCCACCGTCACACATAACGGCTGTAAGTGGTATCTCTATGCTGCCAGCAGTCAGAATAACGAGCCACACCCCACATCGACCTACTGGAAGATGGTGTATGGTGCCAACGACCTTCAGATATGCTTCTACGACCGTGCAGGGCACCGAATCACATCAGCAGCGCAATATCCTGGTGCTGTTAATCTCTATCTCGACCCGCATCTGCTGTGTGGCAACTATGACATCACCGACCAGTTGACAGATAGCGATTGGTCGTGGGAGCGTTACACCGGCAATTATGGTGAAGAGACCGACACCCGTAGTGCAGCCGATAAGCAGTCTGATCAGGGGTGGCCTAACGCCCACTGGCCTGCTATTCCCAAGACTCGTATCATCACGATTACTAACGATGACATGCCCCCGACATGGGGTAGCGGTTCCATCGTGAACTTTATCGTCACTGCCAGCTATGGATCCCTGACGATTGATAACGCGGTACAAATGTAAATTTCGTGTTCATTACCCCGCTGCAATTCAGCAGCAAAGCCGTGCTATGAGTTGGCATGGCTTTTTTTTGTCCCTACCTTTTCCCCCATTTCCCCTATATTTGCAGTGATAAAAATTTGTTGTTTCATGCTGCTGTCACAGCGGCCCCTAAAAAATTAAGATTATGACAAGCTCTATTCAAGAACCGTGCTGTATCGAGAACACCCTGCCTCGACTGCTTCGTGAACATGCTCTCGCCACCTGGCAGACCAATGGCGATGTAACCTTTGATAAGCTGATGAAGGCTGTTGGCTGTCTCGCTGGTGATGCTATCACCGTCACAGTCATCACACCATCAATCGACATTGCACACTTGCGCTATCTCCGTTGGTTGCAGCAGCGTGGATGGCTGAAGGAACTGAAAGTGCTGACGGCTACCGATCAGGCAGAGTTGGTAAAGAACGAACTGCCTGCCGAATTGCCGATGACCATCAGTAACCACACCTCAGTAGTGGAGCCGTTGCTGATTATCACTGGAGAGAAGAAAACGGTGGTGGTACAGGGTGCCTTGCTCCCCATCGTCACACCTGGCCATTATCAGTATGTCACCTATTGCGGCAATGACCAGGAGCAAATCGACATGCTTACTGCCAGTGCCCTCTCTCTCCTGCGCACTGCTTCCCGTAAAAAGGATAAGAAGGGCAAGAAAGAAGCCCCCGTGCCCGAAGCATCCGCTTCTGGTGAAGCTACCGTTTCTGAAGGTGAAAAAACCGCTGAATAATGGCCGTCCAGATAGAAAAACCCCGTCGCCCCATCAATGTGGTGCTCCGTTCCTTTGCCCGCCAGTCTGTGCAGGCAATGGAACAGGGCTTTCGTACCCAGCACGTTTGGCCTTATGAGATCTATCCTGGCTTTGCCAAGATAAACGCTATCCGTAAGGCTCGTGCCATGAGAGGTGGTAAGGATTGGTTTGCTACTGGTGAGGGTTTGAAGTCGTTTCAGTATGAAGTGATGTCTGCCGCACAGGGCAACGAAACCATCCGTATTGAGTTCAACCACTACCTGCGCTTCGTTGACATGGGTACTGCCGGTGGTAAGCCTATCGAGACGGTGGACCGTGCGCGTAAGGCTCATTATAGCCGTCGTTACGTCACGATATGGAGCGCAAGGGATGGTGACACGCATCGACCATTCTCTATAATGATGGAAGCCCGCCACCTTGAAGGGCGTATGCAACGCTATCTCGAAGACTATTACGGACGTGAGGTGAATGCTCAGATCTATCGTACATTTAGTGGCCTCGGTGCCATTGACTTGACCTTGTAGTGTGTCTGCTGGTTCTGCCAGCAGGTCCTCGTAATAACCAAAAACAATAAGAGTAATGAACATTTTTAAGAAATGGCGTGAATATCGCGCCGCCAAGAGAAAGAAAAAGGAGCTGCGTCAGACCAGCCGAGTATTTGGTCACATTGAACAGTTGACAAAGAGCCACATGCTCATTTGGGACCTGAAAGACCGTCGCCTGTTTATTGCACAGCCATTGGCCATGGTCATGCTGTCGCGTGGTGCTGAAGCATGGCGAAACTTCCTGAACAATGTCTATCTGTATCATGTCTTCTGTCTGCAACAGCAGCAGTGGGATCAGTATGTGCTCAACTTGCAGCGTAAGGCTGTGGCAGAGCGCGTGGCCAGTGGTATCAAGGTAAAGCCAGGCGAACTGGACCGTATTCGTCGTGCTGTGCGTGACGGCATCAATAAGGATGGTGTGGCACTGCCTCCCATCGAGGCGTTTGATTTCTATATCATTGCCGACAATGCCAGTGGCGACGCACAGGCTGAAATCACCTTCGTTGGTGAGTATAACCCCGAAACCCGATTGTTTGATATGGCATCCTGGGAGGAAGTGAAAGCTGCCGTTCAAGAGGCCAAAAAGAATACCGAAAAAGAGTAGTGTCTATGACTGAAAACGAATTATTCAATAGAATACTTGACGTGATGGAGGCTCGTTTCGACAACATGCCACCGCGTGATTCCGTCACCATCGACGATAACTTTGCCGAAGACCTGGACTTGGAATCGCTCGACCTCGTAGATCTGATTATGGGTGTAGAGACCGCCTTTGACATCAAACTCGACATGGCCGATGCTAAGAACACCAAGACCATTCGTGACCTGATAAACTTTATTCGTGAAGTAAAGCCGGAGCTATGCGTACAGTAATCACAGGCATGGGCATCTGGTCGTGCATCGGCGAAGACGTGCATACGGTGGAACAGTCGTTGCGCACTCGTTGTGCCGGCATTGGCACCGACTACCGACGTACAGAATACGGCTACCAGTCGCCACTCACGGGTATGGTGCTCCGTCCTGACCTGAAGGCAGAGCATTTGAAACGTGCCCAGCGTACCTGTATGGGAGAGCCTGCCGAATATGCTTACATGGCGGTAAAGCAGGCCCTCGCTCAGAGTGGTATCACCGACCTGCATCACTGTGGCCTGATAGTCAGCAATGACAGTACGGCTAATGCCCTGGCAGAGACAGAGGAAATCATGCAACTGCACCATGACAGCCGTCATTTGGGTGCAGGCATGGTGTTCCGCACATTGAACAGTACCGTGTCGATGTCGCTGGCTTCCATCTTTGGCATCGGTGGACTGACGCTGACCGTCTCTGCTGCCTGTGCAGGTGGTGGCCATGCCATCGGACTGGCTCACTCGCTCATCAAGAGTGGTATTCTTGACTGCTGCATCGTTGTGGGTGCCCAGGAGGTAGGACTACATGCCTATACGTCCTTTGACGCACTCGGTGTATTCAGTCGCCGCACCGATGACCCAGCAGCGGCCTCACGCCCATTTGACGTGTCACGCGATGGACTGGTGCCGTCGGGTGGTGCAGCAGCTGTCATCCTTGAAAGTGAAGCCCATGCCGCACAGGGCTGTCGCCGTCCGATGGCCAGCATCGACGGTTATGGCTTCAGTACGTCACCGAATATCATCAGTCCGTCGGCTGACAGCATTTTCCGCTCAATGACCAACGCCCTGAAGGATGCAAATCTTACACCTGCCGACATCGACATGATAGCAGCTCATGCTACCGGCACCCGCGATGGTGACAATGCCGAAGCAGAAGCCATTACCTCCCTCTCGCTCTTTGCGCCTGTGCCTGCTGGCTCTCCTGCGGGTCCCTACGTCGTAAGTACCAAGTGCTACACAGGCCATGAGTGCTGGATGTCGGGTGTTTCGCAGGTGGTTTATACGCTGATTCAGATGCAGGAGCGTTTCATTGCGCCTCACATCAATCTCACTCAGCCCGATAAGGCTGCTGAACAGTTACGCATTCCCACTACCCTTGTAGATAACGTCACCATCCGTCATGCGCTCTGCAATGCCTTTGGCTTTGGTGGTACTAACGCATCACTAATATTGTCACTATGGAAAGAATAAACCTGCAACTCCCCACCTCTTATAACCGCTGTACGCCGGCACAACTCCGTGCTATTGCTGCAATCATGGCCGACCGTGGACTGCACACCTCCCGTCTGCATCCCTATGATCATTTTGAGGTGAAGGTGGCGGTATTCTTCCGACTTACTGGCATAGAGGTGGTGGAGCCTGTCAATCCGCGTGTCAACGTAGAAGACCAATACTACACATGCCGACAAACGCCCTGGACGCTCGAAGAGGAAAACAGTCGTTGGTTCCGTATGCTACGCTGGTATCGTAGCTTTAAGGCATGGTTCCGTCGCTCAGTCCTCGGACATGATGACACCTTTTCGCTCTATCTCTGGCAAATCAACTACTGGCTGACTCCGCATAAGAATCTCATCAATGGAAAAGACATACCTGGTATGCTCGATTGGCTCGATGCTGACAGCCGTGACCACCTCCTGCGCTTCCCGTTCCCGACGGTGTACCGTCGCCGTCGATCCAGTTGGTTCTCTATCGACAAAAAGGTGGAGTTTCATGGTCCGTCACCATTCATGGACGGCTTCATTTGGCGACGCTACCGTTTTGCCCAGGACTACATGCAGGTGTATGTGGATTGTCACAATGCTTTGCTTCAAATGCAGCAGCAGGGTAATAAGGTATCTGCTGATGACATGCTGAAAGCAGTAAAGAACTACGACCTGGCAAAAGCGATGTTCCTGGCCGTGCTCTACAACAGTCGTATTACCTATGTCGATGAAGAGACGGGCTGTAAGAAAACGGATTTCCACTATCAGAGCAACCAGCATAGCGATAACAGTCCCTATTTCCGTAATTTCCCTGAGTCTGACTTCCAACTCATCCTCCTATGGTGGCAGGGCATGATGCACTTCTTACAGAAAACCTATCCAAAGGTGTTTAAGAAAACATCGGTAAAGAGTCCTAAGAAGCCCGTCAATCCGCTGGAACTCTACACCCGCACCACGGCAACGATGGAGAAATACCTGCATATCACCGCCTCCGACGTGGACCGCGAACCATACACCACCATTCTCCAGCAGCTCGAAGACATTACCCGTCGTAATGAAGAGATAGAGAAGATGAACGCAAAAATGAAATCAAGACGCAAATAACTTATGCCGACCAGACAACCATCTATCAGTTTTCAGTTCCTCCGTAACTACATGGAGAAATTCACCTGGCGCGATAAGCGCACAGGGCTGATGACTACTGGCTACAACCCGCCAGCAGGTGCCCAAGACCTCGCTCGTGTTCCCTTTCATGTCCGCTTTGTCACCGGCAAAGGCCGACGGGAAGAGGGTAATGCCATTTGTTTGAAGGTAGATCGTCGTAAGCACCTTCGTATGATTCAATTTGTAGAGTCAGGAGCCATCCGTTACCTCTACGATTTCCTGGTCATCGAAGTGGACGGCACCCGTGTCCTGTCTCATTAAGGTTTTCTTATAAGCCGAGGGTTTGACCTCGGCTTTTTTGCGCTCTTTTTCGTCTATTTCTAAAATATTTTTGTTTTTTCTTGCATATTTCCCCTAAAATTTTTACCTTTGCACCATAATTGAATAAAAAAGTATCTCCTATGACAGCAAAGAAACAAGAATCAAAGGGTAAACTTATTACGAAAGACAAAGAACTGACTCCCGCCTGGTATGTTGCCAAGCGTGTGCTCAACGTCCACAACGTGACCTATAATGATATGGCTGAAAAGCTGGGTGTGAGCGTCACCACCGTTCACGATCTCTGCAACTATGCCCCCAATATTGTGCGTGTGAAGCAGATGGCCGATGCTCTCGGTGTCTCATTCTTCGATTTCTTCGACTTCACGCAGGAGGGCAAAGAGGCCGCTGTGCCCGATGCTAACCTCAATGGTCCCACCGTCCCCTGCTCAAAGGCTATCATCACCTGTCCCCATTGTGGTGAAACGCTCATCACCTCCCTCTCCCTCTTCCCGAAGTCATAAATTCATTGCTTCATTATTTCATTAACTCATAAATTCATAAAATTATGAAAAAACTTATTTTCTCCTTTCTCCTGATGGCTATTGCCTCAGTATGTGTGTTTTCGTCGTGCAGTAAGGATGATGACGATGCACCTCGTTCTACTATTACTAACTTGGATAATGGCTATATCAGCTCAGATCTTTTGAAGGGTACTTGGAAAACAGGTAATGATAGCCGTTATAAACTGATGGTCTTTACTACTCCTGGGACGTTTACGCTTGTTGACTATGTGGATGGGCAAGAAACAGGCAGAAGTGAAGCAATTTATACCATTGATAAGGATAATGTGAAGTTGTTTAAGTATAGTTTTTCAACTGTCGTTGCTAATAATCATTGGGATAATGTTCAATATTTAATCTGGCAGAATGATAGTCGTACTCAGTTTGTGTTATCCTCTTCCTCTAATGGCGATAATGGTACACTATATATCAAACAATAAAAGAGCTATAACCACATAAATTTCTCACCGCATACTATGTGTATGCACAGACAAATCTTCTTTTCTTCCAGTTGCCAGCCCAGCGGTTCCCCGCTGGGTTTTCTTTTAGGGGTAAAATTTCGTAACCATTACCCCTAAACAGCTCTCTATACCTTCCTATACCTGAGTCCTATACCTTTCTATACCAATCTTTTCATCAGTTCATTATTTAATGGATTGATGAAATAATGAATTTTTATTTTTCTCCGCTTTTCTATACTTAATGTTTTGAAAATTAGCGTGTTGTAAAATGGGCACTCCGAAAGTAGGGTTCCCAAAAATATTCGTAAATTATTGATTTTCAGAGGTACGACCCAAGAAAAACACCCCTAAACTCACGCGAGACTCGCCGCCACAGTGGAGCCGTCCACCCCTCCCCTCCCCTCGAAGCTGGTGCAAATATGCCGGCGGGCCTCTCGGATCACCTGCCAGGGCTGCCAGTTGTGCCGGCTGGCTGTCTTCCATCCTGTCAGGGTGCCGTGTGCCTCTCATGGATGCAAAAGAGCTGCCAGGGCTGCCAGTGGTGCCGT